>OIYG01000227.1_pt1 | contig 61598 bp, 63 predicted proteins | sample 1587861 | NCBI WGS metagenome assembly OIYG01 (sample SAMN03283272) | human gut metagenome | biome: human-associated habitat; material: feces | host: Homo sapiens | place: Peru | collected 2012
TTAATAACAAGTTTAAAGAATGGAATATTAGATTTATTGGTTTATCTGATAATGCTGATACTGAAATTTTAGGTAATAAGAAGTCAAGACAAATAAATGGTTTAGTTAATGAGTGGTATTTAGAAGATGTTTCAAATAATATAAGAAGTGCTTTTAATTCCAAGATGAAGCAAGGAGAATTCATCTCTCCTTTTGCCTCATTTGGTTATGAAATTGATCCTAATAACAGTAATAAATTATTAGTAGATCCAGTAGCTTCAGAAATTGTAAAAAACATTTTTGATTTATATCTAACTGGCTTAGGTTTTACAGGTATTGCTAAATACCTAAACGCAAAAGAAATACCCTGTCCTTCCCTTTACAAATATAGAAAAGGAATCAAATTAAATGTAATAAGTAATAGACCACGTGAAGAAATAAAATGGACTACAAATGCTATTAAAACAATTTTAACAAACGAACTTTATTTAGGACATTTAATACAAGGTAAAAGAACTACAGTTAGTTATAAAAATCATAAAATCAAAAATAAAGATAAAAGTGAATGGATAAGAATTGAAAATACTCACGAAGCAATCATTGATGAAGAAACATTTAATAAAGTACAAGTTGCCATGAAAGAAAGAACTAAACCAATGAGTACAACAGGTATTGTCCATATTTTCTCTGGTAAAGTATTTTGTCTTGAATGTGAACATTATATGAGAAAGAAAAATTCTTCTAAACACGAATATCTAGTTTGTTCTAATAATCGTGATGGCTATGATGATTGTGAAAATAAAACAGGAATTAGATATGATGAACTATCAAATTTAGTATTAGATGCTATTAATAAAAAGATTAAGAAGTTTTATGATGAGGAAGAATTAGAAAATTTAAACTCCGAGAAAGTTAATAGTAGGTTTCAGAAAAAAATTAAAGCTTTAGAGAAAGGACTAACTGATATTCAAAATAAGATTTCTAAAACAAGAAATTATTTAAAAAATATTTATGAAGATAAGGTTAATGGTGTTATTACACCCGAACAATTTAAAGATTTAATTACAAACTATAATAAAGATGAAGATGCTTATAAAGACCAAATAAAGTCTATTACTAACGAAATTGCTTATTATAAAATGAAAGATGAATCTTCAAGAAATAATAAAGAAATATTTAGTAAATACCAAGAACTAATAGAATTAAACAGAATTATTGTCGAAGAATTTATAGATAAAATCTATATTGGAAAGTTTAATGTTGAAACAAAAAGCAGAGATATACAAATTAAATGGAATTTTTAAAATAATTAATAAAAGGTGGTGAAAAAATGAAAGAAAATAAACTAGAAACAATTACAAATTTATTTGAAAATAGTACTATTCGTAGTATATGGAATGAAGAAAAAGAAGAATATTATTTTAGTGTTATTGATGTTATTGGGGCATTAACTAATAATGATTATCAAAAATCAAGAAATTATTGGAAATGGCTAAAAAACAAATTAAACAACGAAGGAAGTGAGTTGGTTAGCAATACTAACCAACTGAAGATGAAATCATCTGATGGCAAATACTATAATACCGATACATTAGATACACAAGGAATATTTAGACTTATTGAATCTGTACCAAGTCCAAAAGCAGAGCCAATGAAAATGTGGTTAGCTAATCTTGGCAAAGAAAGAATTGACGAAGTATTCGATCCAGAAATTGCTGGTAATAGAATTATTAATTATTACCGTAGTAAAGGTTATAGTGATGAATGGATTAAAAAAAGACTAACTGGAATGGTTGATAGATTTAAATTAACTGATATTTGGAAAGATGGTGGCATTGAAAAACCTGTTGAATATGCAATGCTTACTAATGAAATATATAAAAGTTGGTCTGGGATGAAAGCCAGTGAATATAAAGCATATAAAGGAATTAGAAAAGAATCTTTAAGAGATAATATGACTGATATAGAAGTATTACTTACTGATTTAGGAGAAATTGCCACTCGTGATATAGCCAAAACAGAAAATCCTCAAGGTTTTAAAGAAAATTTGAAAGTTGCTCGTAAAGGTGGACAAGTTGCAAAAGATGCAAGAAATTCCTATGAAAAAGCAACTAACAAATCAGCTATTTCAAATGAAAATGCTTTAAACTATCAATATGTAAATGAAACTAAACAAATTGAAGATAATAACTCTAAAAATTAAAAAATATAGGTTGCATTAGGACACTTCCTTAAAACCCATATAAAATAAGACTTTCTTAACATAAATAAAAAATTAATTAAACTAAAAAGTTAAACTTTAATAAAATATATATCCTTTAGGTTAAAAAAGATGCTTGAATCAGGTATCAAACAACCCCTTATAAATAAAGGAAATTAACAAAAAATGTCTTCACTCTATTCAAAGAGTTGCTTTAATCAGGACTCTTGCAATTAAACCTGATATAATTTTACTTGATGAGCCATTTTCTGCGCTTGATGCACAAACTAGACTTATTGTTAGTGATGATGTTTATAAGATTATAAAAAAAGAGGGTAAAACTGCGATTATGGTAACACATAATATTATGGAAGCGGTTTCTATGGCAAATAAAGTTATAGTATTATCTAGAAGGCCTTGTGTGGTAAAGAAAGTATTAGATATAGAACTTATTGATGGTTCTAGTCCTTTACAAAATAGAAAATGTATTAATTTTGATAAGTATTATGATGATATATGGAAGGAATTTGATTATAATGACGGTGGGTTATAAAAAGTACTTACATAAGATTCATGTTAATAAAATACTTATAGTGTTATGTCAAATATTTATTATTGTTGCTTTTATATTTCTTTGGGAATATCTAGCACGTAAAGAACTTATTAATACATTTATATATTCTTCGCCAAGTAGGGTTATTAGTACTATTGTTAATTTATATAAAAATGATATGTTATTTAGTAATATATGGGTTACTGTATATGAGACTTTGATTAGTTTTGTGTTGGGTACTATAATAGGTATAGTTATTGCAATAATATTATGGTATAGTAAATTCTTATATAAAGTAATAGATCCTTTCCTTACTATAATTAATAGTTTACCTAAAGTTAGTTTAGGACCAATAATTATAATTATATTTGGTGCGAATATTAATTCAATTATTATAATGGCACTATTTATATCTGTTATTATTACTACAATTAATGTATATAATGGATTTAATGATACTAGTAAAAGTAAGATTAATCTTCTTAAGTCATTTAATGCTAGTAAGAGTCAAATATTTAGATATTTAGTACTTCCAAGTAGTTATTCTACGATAGTTAGTTCTCTTAAGATAAATGTTAGTATGTCAATGATTGGTGTTATTATGGGAGAACTTCTTGTTAGTAAAAAGGGTATTGGGTATTTAATAATGTATGGTTCACAGGTATTTAATTTAAATCTAGTTATAAGTGGTATTGTTATACTTATGGTTGTGTCATATTTGATGTATTTGATAGTTAGTTATATAGAAAAAATACTAATTAAGTGAGTTAGTATTTTTTTGTTATTAAAATTAATTGTTTTGATTATCTAGTTCTTTTAATGAATAAGTATTATACCCTTCATAATAATAACTATTATCTATACCTTTCATGTATATTGTTCTATTATTAACATCGCTAGTTAAAGCTGATTGCAATAATAATTTTATTTCTGTATCTTTGATTGGGCTTCTTTCCATTTCAAGTAAATAATCTTCTTTGTTTATTTTGCTCCAGTCAACAACTTTATTTAGTTCTTTTTTTAGTATCAAATCTAACCAAATTCTAGTACTTCTTCCGTTTCCTTCACGAAAAGGATGAGCAATATTCATTTCGATATATTTTTTAATTATATCTTCATATGCTTTTTGGGGCATTTCATCTATTTTGTTTAAAACACTATCCAAATATAATACAGACGCAAATCTAAAATTGCCTTTTGCAATATTTTCATTTCTTATTTTTCCTGCAAAATAATATATATCATTAAATAAAAACTTGTGTATTTGAGAAAGACCATTAAAGTTTCCAACTTCAATTTCATTTATTTTGTTGGTGTCAAATAATTCTAATGCTTTTAATTTTGTGATACGTTCTTTTTCTTTATGTAATTCAAGGTCGTTAGTAATTTCTAGTTTATTTTCTAACATTTTAAGCACCTCTTTAACTATTAGTATTGTATCATAAAAATATATATTTTTCTATTAATTAATTGTTATTTAGTGATTTTTGTGCAATATTTTGTTATTATTTTTAATAAAATTTATGAATTTTATGGTATACTATTTATAGTAGGTGAAGATATGGATAAGAAGAAGGTTGTTAGATATTTTTTGCTTTATGATGCTTATAGTAGAAATAATAATATGGAATTTACTAGTGAACAGTTTGAACTTATTAATGAAGTAAATAAATATGCGAAGAGTAATAAAGATTTTGAAGAGTTTATTACTAGACTTAGAAGTGTAAGTTATTATGAAAGAGAAGAAATAATTAATGAGTTTTATAATAAAAGAGTAGAGAAAGAAAAGGAAGAAACAAAGAATCCTGTGGAAGAAATATCTAAGGTATTTGGAGTAGATATAAGTAAGATTAGTCATAAGAGGTTAGGAAGTGGAATAGAGGTATTTTCTTTTTATGATTATAATGCTTCAAGATATGTTGTTTTAGAAAATAAGAAGGATGGTAAGTCTTTGGTAGAACAACTTAAAGAGATTGGGGAATACGATACAAAGTATCACTCTAATGATAAAGAAAAGAATGCTCATGATATATTAAGTGATAAGAGAGTAAAAGAAAATATAGAACTTAGTATGATTCCTATTAATCAGGTAGATAATTATTTAGGTACTGTAGGTAATTTACGTAAGGAAGATTATGAGAAGTTATTATTTCTTATTAGGAACGCTAAGAATTTATTTATAGATTATATTAATTTAGAAAATATGATAGGTATTGATAGTAATGGTAAGATATATGAAGTTAGAGGTAATACTAAAGATGAATTTAAAATAGGGGAAGCAGATAGTGTAGTTTATACAAGTGAAGTGTATGATGGTGAAGACAAAGCAGACTCTGGATATATAAAGGAAGAAAAAGAAGAGGATATAGAGTTTAATTATTTAAGTGAAGAAGATAGAGAAAGAACTATTATGCTTTATGAAAATCCTAAGGAATTAGATAATGTTAATGAAGAATTAAGAGAAAGATATAAGAAATATATAGAGATGTATAAAAAATATTTATTGTTCTTAGAAAGAAAAGCACAGGAAAAGAAAAATACTAATACTTTAGTTAGGACATTAAAGAAAGAAGATAATGGTGGATTTGCTAGTATGAATATTATTCTTTTGGTATTAGAGTTTTTAAGTATTAGTACGTTTACATTCTTATTATTAAAAGTGTTTGCTAAATAAAAAATATATAAAAAAATACTACTAAACAATAGTGTTTTTTTTCTTTCTTTGGTATAATAGAATATGTTGTAATTTAGAAAGAAAGTGGTAAATATGTTTGATAAACTTAATGATAAACAAAAAGAAGCAGTTATGCATATGAATGGTCCTATGCTTGTTTTAGCAGGTGCAGGAAGTGGTAAGACTAAGGTTCTTACTAGTAGGATTGCTAATTTAATTAATGAGGGAGTTAGTCCTTCGAATATTTTGGCAATTACTTTTACTAATAAGGCTGCTAAGGAAATGAAAGATAGGGTATATGGATTAATTGGAAGTGATGCTAATTATATACAGATATCTACATTTCATTCTTTGGGACTTAAGATATTAAAAGAGAATTATGATAAGTTGGGGTATTCAAAAAATTTTGTTATAATAGATAGTGATGATGTACTTACAGTTATAAAAAAGATTATGAAAGATATGAATTTAAGTACACAGTATTATAATGCTAAGAATATTAGAAATAAGATTAGTTCTGCGAAGAATGAACTTATGGATATTAATAGTTTTTCTAAGTTAGAGTATGATAAGAATGTAGTTAAGGTCTATGAGAAATATATAGAGAAATTAAAGATTAATAATTCTGTAGACTTTGATGATTTACTTATATTACCTATTAAGTTATTTAGAGATTATCCTAGTATATTGGATAGTTACCAAGAAAGATATAAATATATATTAATAGATGAGTACCAAGATACTAATGAGTGTCAATATGTATTTAGTAAGATATTATCTAGTAAGTATAGAAATTTGTTTGTAGTAGGAGATAACGACCAAGCAATATATGCTTTTCGTGGTGCTAATTATAAGAATATATTAAATTTTGAGAAAGATTATCCTGATACTAAGACTGTTTTACTTGAAGAAAATTATAGGTCTACTAAGAATATACTTAATGCTGCAAATTCTGTTATTAAAAATAATAAATATAGAAAAGATAAGAATTTATGGAGTAATAATAATGAGGGGGAAAAGATTAAGTATGTTAGGGTAGATAATGAAAAAGAGGAAGCAAGTTATGTTACTAAAGAGATAAAGAAACTTATTAGTGAAGAGGATAACCCTAGTGAGATAGCAGTATTATATAGAACTAATGCACAAAGCCGTGTTATGGAAGAAGAATGTTTAAAGAATAATATTCCATATAAGATTATTGGTAGTTATTATTTCTATAATAGAAAAGAAATTAAGGATTTGATATCTTATTTAAGACTTATTAATAATCCTAAGGATGATGTTAGTTTACTTAGGGTAATTAATGTTCCTAAGAGAAAGATTGGAGAAAAGACTATAGATAATATTAGTAATGTTGCAAATATTTCTGGGATTAGTTTATATGAAGCAATTACTTCGGGAAAAGAATTATTATTTAAGAATTTAATTGAAGAGATAACTAAGGAACAAGAAAGTTTAAGTCTTACTGAGACAGTAGAGTTAGTACTTAATAAGAGTGGATTAAAAGATGAACTAGTAAATGAGAAGACTTTAGAAGCTGAAATTAGATTAGAAAACTTGGAAGAATTTAAGTCTATTACTAAGAATTATGAAGAAGAGTATGGTGTAATATCTTTAGATGACTTTTTAAATGAGATTAGTTTAGTTAGTGATATGAGTGAGCATCAAGATGGTAATAATAAGGTTAGTTTAATGACTGTTCATTCTGTTAAGGGATTAGAGTTTGATAATGTTTTCGTTATTGGTATGGAAGAAGGGATATTTCCACATTATAATTCTATTAATGAAGGGACTAATTCTGCGATTGAGGAAGAAAGAAGATTATGTTATGTTGCAATAACTCGTGCGAAAAAGAGACTTTGGTTACTTAATGCTAAAAGAAGAATGTTATTTGGTAATACGCAAATTAATTCTCCAAGTAGGTTTATTGAAGAGGTAGATAGTAAGTATATAGATAATGTTAATGCTACTAGTAATATAGTATCTGGATTTAAGAAGATAGTAAAGGACTCTATGATAAAAAAAGAGGATGTTGATTTTTCAGTTGGAGAAGTTATTAATCATACAGAGTATGGTAATGGGATAGTTACTAATGTAGATAAGTCTATTATTACAGTTGCTTTTCCACATCCTTTTGGTATTAAAAAATTAATGAAGAAACATAAGAGTATAAGTAAGGTTACTACTAAATAATATTAATCATATAATATATTAAAGGGGGATATATGAATTATTTGTTATTAGTAAATAAGGATAATCCACTTAGTGAAATATATATACCTGATGATTTAGTGGAAGTAAATAGTAAGTACAAGGATGGTATTAAGTTAAATAGTAAGTGCTTAGATAACTTTTTAATGATGCAGAAGGATGCTAAAAGATATGGATATGAAATAGATGTTATGAGTGGTTATAGAGACTATTTGTATCAAGAAAAGTTATATCAAAGATTAGTTAAAGAAAAGGGATTTAATTATGCGATAAGTAGAGTTGCTAAGGCTGGATGTAGTGAACATCAAACTGGTCTTGCGATAGATATATGTATTTATAAAGATAATAAGTGTTATATAGAAAATGAAGTATATGATTTAGAAGAAATAAGATGGTTACATCAAAATTGTTATAGATATGGATTTATACTTAGATATCCAGAAAACAAAGAAGATATAACTAAGTATAGTTATGAACCATGGCATTTAAGATATGTTGGAGAAATAGCAAGATATATATATAATAATGATATTACTTTAGAAGAATATTTAGATAAGGAATAAAAAATAATCAGTAAGTGCTGATTGTTTTTTAATAATAATAACCCTTTATTTTTTTGATTTTCGTACTATTTCATAGATAAAAAATACCAATTTTGACATATTAAACTTATGATAACTTATGATTGTATAAAAAAATAAGAATGGTCAATAATTTTATATGTTTTTTTTTAAATAAATGATATAATTAATTTGAAAACATAAGAAGGGAGGTGTTCTATTTTTGAGAAAGAAAATACCTGTAATTTTACTGATTGTTTTTTTAGTTTCTTCAATTGTATATATAGTTTTTTTACATAAAAAATATACAAATTGTAATAATAATGATAAAAATGATGAATTAATAGTTGATGAAAATAAAGTATTTAAAGAAAGAGAATATGATTGTACTTTTACGCAAACTTATCATGTAGTAAATTTATTAGATGGTTATATAGCAGAAGTACCTGAACTATCATATGTAATATTGGATAAATTTTTAGCTCATCAAGCAATTTCACATATTATTCCCACTAGTTTAAAAAAACAATTAGAAAATGACAAATACTATGAATTTACATATCAATTAAAAGGAAAAGGATATATAGAAAATATGGACGACATTTTCCAGCAAATTTCTTCAACAGAGCTTTATAATCAAGCAGATGAAAAAACAAAAAATGAAATATATAAAGATAAGAAAATGTTTGTCTATTTAACCGTGAAAGAAACGGAAAAAAAGGGAGTTAGTCAAATAAACGAAAATATATGTGAATAAAAAATGATAGGTACTATTTAGTAAAAAAGCAATTAACATCAAAAACTTAAGAACAATAAAGTGAATAACTACTTTCATTTTGCTTAGAGTAATGATATTACTTTAGAAGAATATTTAGATAAGGAATAAAAAATTGTTTATTCTTTTTCTTTTATGTGATATACTTTATATATAGATATGGAGGATAGTTATGAAGAAGATAATAATTTTTTTAGTAGTTTTAGTAATAATTTCTTTTGGGGGATATTTAGTGTATGATAAGATATTAAAAAAAGATAATGGTGTTGTTAATAAGAGTAAGAATAATGAAGTAAGTTATATAATGATGCAATCTAATACTATAGGTACTACTAGTAATAGTGAAAAGTTATTTATTAATTATCCAATGATTAGTTATGAAAATGATAGTATAAATAAGTTAAATAATATTATTAAAGATAATGTAAGTAAGAGTATTGAAGGGATAAATAGTTATAATGGTAATAGTAATGATAACTGTTTAAAGATAAAGTTAGATAATGAAGATGATTATAAGATATATGATTATTTTATATATAATAAATATTATTTATATGATACAGATAAATATTTATCTATAGTGGAAGTAAAAAAGTATAGTTCTAGTTGTTTAAAAGAGTATAGTGTTATAGAAAGTACTTATGTTATAGATAAGAGTAGTAAGAATGTATTATATAGTAATGATTTAATAAAACTTATAGATATAAATAAGTTAAATAAGGTTATTAATGGGGAAAGTAATAATGAATTAGATAAGAATAATATATATATTTATTATAATAATGATAATGAAATGATTGTGGTATATAGATTAGGAAATGGAAAATATAACTTCTATAAATATACTGATAATGAATATATGGATGTAGAAGTGGAAGATATATTAAAGTGATTAGAAAGGAGGTAAAAAAGATGGATAATAAAGGATTAAAGATAGGACTTGTTATACTTATAGTTATTACATTAATTTTAGGTAGTTATATAGTATATGATAAATTAATGAAAGAATATACTAAGGTATGTGATAAAGATAATTTTAAATGTGATAATGATTTAATTAATACTTTAGTTGGAACTTATACATATGAGGGAGAATATGTAGAAAAAGAAAAGAATGCTAGTGGTGAGAATAAACTTGAAGATGATGCTTATACTAGTGGTAAGATGGCTATTGAAGAGTTAGTGTTAAATAAAGATGGTACTGCTACAGCAAGTGCTAGTAATGTAAGAGCAAGTGGATATAATACTAAGGGTAAATGGTATATTTCTAATAATGAAATAATTATTCTTAATGATTCATGTAATGCTACTGTAAGTGATGGAAAAGTAACATATCCTAATTGTCAACCTATATGGACATATGAATACAAGTTAGATAATAATAATATTGTTATTACTTCTAAGAATAATACACTTGCAACAGTAGATTTAATTAAAAATAAATAAGTATTTGTAAAATAATAAAAAAATAAAAGAAACATATTTAATCTTATGTTTCTTTTTGGTATAATATATGTTATAGAAAGAAGTATGAGATATGAGAAATATATATGATTTAACTAGAAAAGAAATGGAAGATTATTTTTTGAGTATAAATGATAAGAAGTTTAGAAGTGTACAGTTATATGAATTTTTATATAAAAAAAGAATAAATAATATTGATAATATGTCTAATATCAGTAATAGTATTAAAGAAAGATTAAGGAATGATTTTTCTTTTGATATGATTAAACTTATTTTTAAACAAGAAGATGATTTAGTAAAAAAATACTTATTTGAACTTAATGATGGAGAAAGGATAGAATCTGTTGTTATGTTTCATGATTATGGTATTAGTGTATGTGTATCTAGTCAAGTAGGATGTAATATGAGTTGTGCTTTTTGTGAGAGTGGTAGACTTAAGAAAAGAAGAAATCTAGAAGCATATGAGATAGTACAACAGATACTTTTAATTGAAGAAGATATTGGTAAGAGAATTAGTCATGTTGTTGTTATGGGTATTGGAGAACCTTTTGATAATTATGATAATGTTATGAGATTTGTTAAGATTATTAATGATGGTAAGGGAATAGATATTGGAAGTAGACATATAACTATATCTACTTGTGGTATTGTACCAAAGATATACGAATTTATGAATGAAGAAGGACAGGTTAATCTTGCAATTAGTTTACATGCACCAAATGATGATATTAGAAATAAGATTATGCCTATTAGTAGGAGATATAAATTAGATGAGTTAATGGATGCAATTAGAGAGTATATTTCTGTTACTAATAGAAGGGTTACTTTTGAGTATATTATGTTAGATAATGTTAATGATAGTGATAAGTGTGCAATGGAATTAAGTAAGTTACTTAAAGGTATTAATTGTTATGTTAACTTAATTCCTTATAATGAAACTGAAAATATTTCTTTTAAACGTTCAAAAAATATGCAAATTATGAAATTTTATGATATACTTAAGAAGAATAGTATAAATGTAACGATAAGAAAAGAGTTTGGTTCTAAGGTTGATGCTGCTTGTGGACAACTTAGGGCAAATAAAGAAAAGTAAGAGGTGTAAAAGATATGCAAACATTTTATTTAACTGATGCTGGAAAAGTTAGGAGTCATAATGAAGATGCTGTAGCGATAGTTAATAATGATAAAAATGAGTATTTACTTGCTGTTGCAGATGGCATGGGAGGACACAAGGCTGGAGAGGTTGCTTCTTCTATTGCTATTAATTATTTAACAGAGAGTTTTTATAAATTAGATACTTTAGGGGATAAGGAAGAAGCAATTGAGTGGTTAAGAGATATAGTTGTTCTTATAAATAATAAGATTTTTGAATATACTAATAATAATCCTGATAGTAAAGGTATGGGTACAACACTTGTGGTTGCAATTAAGACAGATGATTATATTTTGTTTGGTAATATTGGGGATTCTTCAGGGTATGCATTTAAGAATGAGAAATTATATAAGGTAACAAAAGACCATACTTTAGTTAATTTACTTGTTGCTACTGGAGAACTTACTAAGGAAGAAGCAAAATATCATCCAAGAAAGAATGTTTTAATGAGAGCACTTGGTGCAAATGACCCAATAGAAATAGATATATTTGATGTTGATACTACTGTTAAAGGACTATTTTTGTGTAGTGATGGACTTACTAATATGTTAAGTGAAGAACAAATAGAAAAGGTGTTAAATAGTGATTTATCATGTGAAGAAGTGGTTACTAAACTTATTAGAAAGGCAAATAGTAGAGGTGGAACAGATAATATTACTGTTGCTTATTTAAAAAAAGAAAGTGGTGAAGTGTAATGCTTAGTAATGGTCAAATAATAGGTGGTCGTTATAAGATTGTAAAATCTATTGGTGAAGGTGGTATGGCAAATGTTTATTTAGCAGAAGATACTATACTTGATAGAAAAGTTGCAATTAAGGTATTACGTGGTGATTTGGCAGATGATGAGAAGTTTATTCGTCGTTTTCAAAGGGAAGCTCAATCTGTTGCTAATTTGTCTCATCCAAATATTGTGGAAGTATATGATGTTGAAGAAGAAGAGGGTCAACATTATATTGTAATGGAGTATATTGAGGGTAAAACTTTAAAACAATTACTTCAAAAAAGGGGAGCACTTACTTTAAGTGAGGTAATAGATATAATGCTTCAGTTAACTGATGGACTTGCACATGCTCATGAAGCATATATAATTCATAGAGATATTAAACCTCAAAATATAATGATACAAGATGATGGACTTGTAAAGATTACTGATTTTGGTATTGCTATGGCCCTTAATGCTACACAACTTACTCAAACTAATTCTGTTATGGGTAGTGTACATTATTTACCTCCTGAACAAGCAAATGGTAAGGGTTCTACAATTAAGAGTGATATATATTCTCTTGGTATACTTATGTATGAACTTTTAACAGGTAGTGTTCCTTTTAAAGGGGATAATGCTGTAGAGATTGCTTTAAAGCATCTAAAGGAGAGAATACCTAGTATAAGAAGACAAAATCCTACAATACCACAAAGTGTTGAGAATATTGTTTTAAAGGCAACTGCTAAAAATCCTAAGAATAGGTATGATTCAGTGAGAAAGATGAATAGTGATTTAAAGGAATGCTTAAATGAGGATAGGATAAATGAACCTAAGTATGTATATCCTTATTCAGAAACTGATTTTGATGATACTAAGGTTGCTATTAAGAAACCAAAGCCTGATATTGAAGAACCTAAAGATTTAGAGGAAGTAAAGGAATTAAAGAAAGAAGAAGAAATGAATAAAGAAGAAGTGGTAATAGAAAAGAAAGATAAATATAAGATTCCTATTATTCTTGCTGCAATATTCGTATCACTTCTTATTATTGGAGGTATAATATTCTTGTTACTTAATAGGAATGTAAATACTGATATAAAGGTTCCTGATGTTACTAATATGACTGTTGGTGATGCAATATATGAACTAGAGAAAGCAGGATTTAATTATACTACTGAGGAAAGTTATAGTGAAGATATAGAAAAGGGTAAGGTAATTAGAACTAATCCTAGTAAAGGTTCTACTAGAAAAAGAAATAGTACTGTAACAATAGTGGAATCTTTAGGAAGTAATAGTATTAATGTAGAAAATTATGTAGGAAGTAAGTATTATGAGGTTAAGGCTAAGTTAGAACTTCATGAAATTAAAGTAATGGTAGAAAAGAAGAGTGTTGAAAAACCTGAAGATTATGAGGGTAAAGAAGATATAATAATAGAACAAACACCTAAATATGAAGAAGGAGTAGATAAGAAATTATCTAAGGGAGATACTGTTACTTTATATATACCAGATGTTGCTGATACATACCCTGATATGGTTGCAGAAAGTTGGAGTTTAAGCGATGCGGAAGCATTTGCTAAGGAATATGGTATTACTCTTGATGTTACTGAGGTAGAAACTGATTCTTACGCACCAGGAATTATAATTTATCAAAGTAGGGGAGTTAATGATCCAATAATTAAGGGTGTTACTTTAAAAGTTAAAGTATCTAAAGCAAAGAAAGACCCAATTGATGATATAATACCAAGTGATAATGATAACAATAATGAAAACAATAATAATAACAGTAACAATAATAATGATAATAATAATTAGGGGTGTTTATGGAAGGCAGAATTATAAAGAATATTAGTAATGATTATGTAGTTAATGTAGGTGACAAACTATATACTTGTAAACCAAGAGGTAAATTTAGAATGAGTAATATTACTCCTTTGGTGGGAGATAAAGTTATAATAGATACTAATAATAATTATATACTTGATATATTACCTAGAGTAAATAGTTTAATAAGACCTAGTGTTGCTAATATAGATAAAGCAATTATTGTTACTTCTTTAAAACCTAAATTAGATACAAATTTACTTGATAAGTTACTTGTAGTTGTTTCATATAATAATATTAAGCCTATAATATGTTTTACTAAGTTAGATTTAGTAAGTGATAATGAACTTAAAGATATAAATAAATTTATTGATTATTATAAAAAAATAGGATATGAAGTAGTTATAAATACTGAACTCGATAAGATTAGTAATATAATTAGTAATAATTTATGTGTATTTGTAGGACAAAGTGGAAGTGGAAAGAGTACTCTACTTAATAAACTAGATAGTAAATTAGAACTTAAGACTAATGAAATATCTAAAGCACTAGGACGTGGTAAACATACTACTAGACATGTTGAATTATATAGTTTATGTAATGGATTTGTCGTTGATACTCCAGGCTTTTCTTCACTTGATTTAAGTAAGTTATCTAATACAGAAATAAGAGATAATATGATAGAGTTATTTGATAATTTAGATAAATGTAAGTATAGAGATTGTATGCATATTAAGGAAGATGGATGTTATGTTAAAGAGTTAGTAAGTAATGGTACTATATTAAGAAGTAGATATGATAATTATTTATCTTTTCTTAGAAAGTAGGTTATTATGGAATTATCTGTATCAATATTAAATTCTAAAGATAGAAAAAAAGATATTAATAAATTAATTAGTAATAATAAAGTTAATTATATACATTATGATGTTATGGATGGTATATTTGTTAATGATATAGAGTTTAATACTAATGAACTTGAAGATTTATTTAAGATAAAGAATAAAAATAAGGATATACATTTAATGGTTAAGAATCCAAAAGAGTATATTAAGTTTTTAGTTAATTATGATGTTAGTTATATTACTATTCATAGTGAGATAGATAATGTAGAAAAATACATTAATATGATAAGAAAAAGTGGTAAGAAAGTAGGACTTGCAGTTAATCCAGATACTTTAATTAAAGATATAGAAAAGTATTTAGATAAAGTAGATTTAATACTTATTATGAGTGTACATCCAGGACTTGGAGGACAAAAGTTTATAGATGCTTCATTAGATAAGATAAGATATTTAAGAAGGATAATAGATAAGAACAATTATAATATTAAAATAGAAGTAGATGGAGGGGTAAATAATACTAATTCAAATTTACTTAGATGTATTGGAGTAGATATAATAGTAGTAGGTTCTTTTATTACTAAGAGTGATAATTTTAATAAACAAATAGATATTTTGATGTAACTATTTGTTTTTTCTTTTATTTGATATATAATATATGAAAAAAGGAAATGATATTATGTTAGTATATAGAATTGTTAATTATAAGGAATTAGAGTTAGTTTTAAATAATAAGTTTAGTGAGATAGGTTTTATTAGAAGAAGAGAAATTAATTCTAGTATAAGGGTAGGTAATACTAATAAGTATATTATTGGTGTTAGGTATATGCATTTTTTTGAAGAAATAGATAATTTAAAATATAAGGGTATTAATAAAAATTTTTATATATGTACTTATGATATTTCTTGTGATATATTAGATAAGTACTGTGGGGTAGGAAAATATTTAAGTAATAATAGTTATGTTTATGTAAGAGAACATGCTGTTCCTAGTAATTTAATTAATTTTAGCAATTTAGTTAATATTGATAAGATAAGTGACAAATATGTTAGTGTGTATAGAAAAAAGAAAATAAAAAAAATATAGATTTCTCTATACTTTTACGCAACATATTTTTTTAATGTTCTTGCTTCTCTTGCACTTGTTCTAATTGTTTGTCCGTTTATTGTTACTTTTTGTAAGTTAACTTTTTGTGGGTGTTTTGTTACTTTTAAACAATTTGGTCTATTATTAGCAAAATTTGTTTTTTTATCTGTTATTTTAATTGCCATGATTTTCCCTCCTTAAAATTAAACGCATAAAAAATATATCATAAATTTAAAGATAAGTCAACTAAAATACTTTAATAATTAACTAAAATGTTAAAAAGTAGGAATAGAAGTGTTAATTATTCTTGTTTTTTATAAATTCTTTTAGTATTTTAGTAGTGGCTCTTTTTTCTATTCTTGATACATAACTTCTTGATATACCTAGTTCTTTTGCTATTTCTTTTTGGGTTATTTCATCTGTTTTATTTAATCCATATCTTTTTGTTAGTATTTCTTTTTCTCTTGGAGTTAGTTTATTCATATATTTTTTTAATAATGCTATATTATTGTTTTTGTGGATTTCTTCAAGAAAATCTGGTTCTTTTGTTTTTATTATATCTAATAAAGTTATTTCATTTCCTTCTTTATCATAACTTATTCCATCATATATACTTATATTTTTACTATTTTTCTTATCACTTCTAAAATACATTAATATTTCATTTTCTGCACATTTAGCAGCATATGTTGTTAACTTTACATTTTTATTTTTAGAATATGTGTCAATACCCTTGATTAATCCTACTGTTCCTATTCCTATTAAATCATCAATATCGTTAGTAGAAGATTCAAACTTCTTTACAATATGTGCGACAAGTCTTAAGTTATGTTCAATTAATTTATTTCTAGCATCTTTATCTTTATTTAACATTCTTTCTATATACATTTTTTCTTCTTCTTCGCTTAATGGGTCTGGGAAGACATTGTTTGAATATGACGCTGTAAAGAAGTTTAAGTTATTAGTAATAAAATTTAATATGTTTAATAACATTTTTATACCTCCATTATATATTATTCTTTTTATACAGTTAATATTTACATTTAGTAATACATATGGTGTAAGTATGGTGGTGTATAAAAATGTATTTATGGATAATTATAATGATATTTAGTGTTATATTATTTATTACGCATATATATTGCAAGAAGAATAAGAAGATTTGTTATTAAAAGTAAGTTTATATCTTATTTATTAGTATAACTTTAAATTTTATAAGTACAGTAATTATTTTTATTCATTATTTAGTTATATGGTTAATTATGAATATGATATTTTTAATTATTAGAAAGATTAGAAAAAAGACTTTAAGTATTATTTAGGGGGTATTATTACAATAGTATTTACTACAATATATATAGGATATGGTATATATAGTGCTTATAATGTTAAAGAAACTAGTTATACTTTTAATAGTGATAAGTTAGATAATAAGTATAGAATTGCATTAGTAAGTGATAGTCATTTAGGTACTACTTTTGATGCAGATGGATTTAATAGGTAGAAAAGATTATGAAGATAAGAATAGGTTAAGTATTGATACTCTAACTAAAGATATAGATAAGAATAAATATATGTTAGTAATTAATCATCAACTTACTGACTATAAGAATGAATCTAATAGTAATATGGATTTAGTTTTATCAGGACATACTCACGTTGGACAGTTAATACCTTTAGATATATTAAGTCCTTATGTAAGTGATAATGATAATGTATATGGATATAAGAAGATTAATAATACTAACTTTATTGTTACTTCCGGTATTGCAGATTGGGAAATTAAACTTAAGACTGGTTGTATCGCAGAGTATGTAATTATTGATATTAACTAACTGGTACTTGAAAAACATAAAAAATTGTGATATCATTTATTTAGTTAAAAATATGAAAGGAGGCCCTCATTATGAATAGAATAAATTATGTAAATATATCATTTATGCTATCGGGGGGGGGGCAATTAACATATAGTAATAATATAATAATTGAAAGTAAAACTATAGATAAAATATCTAGAAATAGATAGTTTTTGTCTATAGTTTTTTTGTATTGTAAAGGAGTAAAAGTATTATGAAGTTTAAAGTAAAAGAAGCATATTTATTAATATTAATAGTATTAGGGTTGGTATCGTTATCAATATATTCTACCTATGCACTATTCACTAAAGAAGTAACTATAGATAATGTAGTTAGTTTTAACGCTACGTTGTCTCTAAGTGATAGTAATTTAGTAGAGTATGAATTAGTAACATTAAACCCTAACGAAACAAAAGTAATAGAATTAAGAGTAAGTAATAGTTCTACTTCTACTTTATACTATGGATGTTGGTATGAAACTTTATCTAATAATCCTAATATAACTATAGGAATGTATTTAGAAAAAAGTAATGTTCCATCTACCGGAACACTTGCAACAACAGAAACAAAAACTTTAGTAGTAGGCATAGTAAATAATTCTGCTTCAACAACCCTAGTAAACCTAGGAGTAGTAGGAAGTGCTACTGAGAATTTAGGATTATCTTCCTCAAGAATAATAATTACAGATACTTTTAGCCCTGCAATAATTGTAACAGATGAAGTATTAGCAGCAAATACTACAACAACAACAGAAAATGTAAACTTAGAATATACTACTCCTCAAAAGTATGAAATAACATTATATCCAGGAATATATTTATTAGAGACTTGGGGTGCGCAAGGAGCGGATAATACATACGTTTATACTGATTACGATAAAGAAAAACAAACGACTTATAATAGTTATGGTGGTAAAGGTGGGTATTCAAAAGGAACACTAACGTTAACAGAAAAAACTACTGCATATATATATTCTGGTGGACAAGGAAGTCACGATAATCAGATAGATTCGAGTTACTATAGTGGTGGATTCAATGGCGGAGGAACCGGTACTGCTATGTATACTCCAGGAGGAGGAGCGAGTGATGTAAGACTTGGTGCTGATTCACTTTATGCAAGAGTAATTGTTGCTGGTGGAGGTGGAGGAAGCGGTATGTCTTATGGTAGTAAGATGTATCATACCGGAGAGGGAGGTTCTGGTGGTGGTACTTCGGGTATTGCAGGCAAGAGAATTTGGTGGGGGTTAAATCCTAGTTATAATTATCCTGGCGGTGGAGGTGGCACTCAAACAGAAGGTGGAACTGCAGGTAAAGATAGTAACACACATTATGCAAATGCCGGTTATTTTGGAAATGGTGGTTCCGGTAGAGATGGTTATGGTCAAAGCGGTGGAGGAGGTGGATGGTATGGTGGTGGTAGCAGCTATAAAAGTACAGGCGGTGGTGGTTCTGGATATGTATATACTGCTGACACTGCAACTAATTATCCTACAGGATGTCTACTTAATTCCACATATTATTTAACAGATGCAGAAACTATAGCGGGTGATACATCTTTTACAGATTTTGATGGAACTACAGTAACTGGTCATTCTGGTAACGGAGCAGTAAGAATAAGTGGAACCTCACAAAAAGAAGTATATTCCATACCAAGAATACTAAACCTTAACAATGTTACTGTTTTGCTAGGTAAATCAGTTTCATTAACAGAAGGTGTAACATATGAATGTGAAACGGTAAGTACAAATTGTAAATATATTGGACCAAACATAAGTGATACCTCACAACTAAATGTTGGATTAAATATAATACAATATAAAATAAAAAGTTCAAATAATGAAATGTATGTTTATGAAAGAAAAGTAAATGTAATAGATAATTCAAAAATAGACAGTAGTGGAGCAAACTTTCCAGAATTAACAGATGCTTTAATACCAGTAGTATATGATGAATCTACATCTTCTTGGGTAAAAGCAGACGTGACCAGTTCTAAATCTACTTATGGATGGTATGATTATGATCAAAAGAAATGGGCAAATGCAGTTCTGGTTAAGAAAATGAAAATAGGTTATAATTCTATAGAAAAGAATGTAAGTATAAGTAATAACAGTGATATAACTAGTTATATAAGTAACAACAAAGGTATAGATAGTAGTAAAGCAAAAACAGTAATTACTATAAAAACAGGAAATACCACTGGTACACTATCCTTTGCATACAAAGTATCCAGTGAGTCAAGTTATGACAAGATGTATATTATTATTAATGACGGAAGTTCTACAACAACAATAGCAGATGGAATATCAGGCACTCCTAGTTCTTCGACTTATGGGACTGATGCCGCAGCAAATACAACCTACACAATAACTTTAAGGTATGAAAAAGATGGAAGTGTAAATGCAAATGATGATCAAGCGATGATTTATGATATTGTAGTTCCGACGGGTTCTGTAATATCAAGCGTTGGAAAGGATACTGCTAATTCTTATGATTATGAATTCACAGCAAATACCACGGTTTCTAATTCAATAGGGTCTAGTTTTACTTATGATAACACTAGTAATAAATATATACTTGATGATATAACAAATGTACCTATATCATCAAATATTGTTGGTAAATATATATGTGAAGATATAACTAAAACTGAATGTACAAAAATGTATGAAATAACTGATGCTTCAACAAACATTACAAAAGTAAAAGAGTACACTTCTTCTTCAATTAATACATATGAAGCTAGAGAATATTACCTAAATTCTTCTGCAGGAACTACTATAGCAGACACTGATATCCTAGCATTTTACGTATGGATACCAAGATATAAATATAAAGTATGGAATATAAATAAAGTAATAGGAACAGATAGTTATAATGCACAAACTACAGGTATAGATATAGTTTTTGAAGATAGTATATCTTCAACAGGCACAATATCTTGTACATATAGTTATGCAGAACCATCTAGTAGTGCAGGGAGTCCAAATGAAACTTGTACAGGAAATAATGGAGACTATTATACTCACCCAGCATTTACTTTTGGCAATCAAGAACTAACGGGTTTTTGGATGGGTAAGTTTGAGTTATCAAGTATATCACCAACAACAACAGCCGATGCAGGAGAACTAGCATTAAGAATATTGCCAAATGTAACGTCATGGAGTGGTAATAGCGTATCAAACTTTTGGAAAGTAATATATGATATGCAAACAACAAATAATGTATATGGGTTATCAACAAGTAGAGTAAATGTTGATTCACATTCAATCACGAATATGGAATGGGGAGCAGTAGCATACTTAACTAATTCTAAGTACGGAAGATGTACAAATGGAAGTTGTATAGAGGTAACAAAAAATAATTGTAGCACATATAAAACAGGAATAGGAGGAGATACAGTATCTGCTAATAGTTCTAGCACAACATGTACAACTGATGTAAATAAATATAACGGTGCAAAAGGAATGCTAGCTTCTACTACTGGTAACATATATGGAATATATGATATGTCAGGAGGCTCTCTAGAATCTGTAATGGGTAGCACATCAAAATCTAATGGTACAACATTTATATATAATGCAATTAACGCAGGATCTAATTTTACCTATACAGAAAATACTGCTAAATACCTAACGCCATATTCAAACGGAGAAACAACAGGTGATCAAGAAGCTTATAATAGAGCAAGATTAGGGGATGCAACTGGAGAAGTTGTCTTAGCGAGTGGAGAATATTCGGGAACTGCGTGGTATGGGGATGTGGCTCAACTTGCATCAGGTGGTTGGTTCATTCGAGGTGGCGCCAGCACTTATAGTGCGGGATCAGGAATTTTTTGTTTAGATTCCTCATCTGGCACATATGCTGATAGAACCTTTTCAACCCGCGCCACTCTAACAGTTTTTCCATAGGATTATCTAAGTAACAACAATATTTTACATAAATTTCTTGTTGTTACTTTTTTGTATTTTCATCAAAATAGTTCATTTAAAATTTAAAATATGTTATAATAACTTACGTAATTACTTTGTTTATTAAATAAAAAGAAGGAAGGATCACTAATGAAAAAAATATTAATTGCCACAAGAAATAAAGATAAATTTAAAATTATATCAAAATTACTGTATACTAATAATTTTAAAGATGCAACATTCTATTCTTTAAATGATATCGAAGAAAATATTATTGATAAAAAAGAAACTGGTGATGTAATAAATCGTTCTTTAGAAAAAGCATTAAATGCATATAACAATATAAAAGAAGATTATGATTATTTTATTGGAGTAGATGATGGAATTAAAATGAAAGGTAAAATGATTGAAAATGTAAAAGAATATATAACACCAATTCTTGATGATAAATATTTAACTACTAATGAAAAAGTCTATATTGTTAGGGCATATACCTTCATTGATAAAAAAGGAAATCATAAATCTATTGTCACAGAAATTCCATTTGGATATAAAAAATTACAAGAAAAATTTGATGTTTTAGAAAATTCATATCCATTAAGTCATGTACTTTCTCCAGTAGGTTCATCAAAAACTGTATCACAACTTAGTATAGAAGAGTCGAATGCATATTATCTAGAATTTTCTAAAACTAAACTTGACGAAATAGAAAAGTTTTTTAGCAAAAACAAACTATAAGGTAAATTTAACAAAGTAACAAATACTATATTTTAATTAATGCACAAAACTCCTTGCATAAATTACCAAATTATGGTATCATTTAATTGTAAATAAAAGTACGAAAGGAGCCCTTACCATGAATAGAATGAATATAATTAATTATAACATTTATGCTATCGGGGGGGGGGCAATTAGCATCTAGTAAATACATAATAACAAAGAATATAACTATAGATAAAATATCTAGAAATAGATAGTTTTGTCTATAGTTTTTTTCATGTGTAAAGGAGTAAAAATATTATGAAGTTTAAAGTAAAAGAAGCATATTTATTAATATTAATAGTATTAGGTTTAGTATCACTATCTGTGTATTCTACATATGCACTATTTACTAAAGAAGTAACTATAGATAATGTAGTTAGTTTTAATACTAGTATTTCTTTAAGTGATAGTAACTTAGTAGAATACGAATTAGTAACACTTAACCCTAACGAAACAAAGATAATAGAATTAAGAGTAAGTAATAGTTCTACTTCCACTTTATACTATGGATGTTGGTATGAAACACTATCTACTAACCCTAATATTACTATAGGTATGTATTTAGAAAAAAGTAATGTTCCTTCAACCGGAACACTTGCAACTACTGAAGTAAAAACTTTAGTAGTAGGCATAGTAAATAATTCTACTTCTACAACTTTAGTAAACCTAGGAGTAGTAGGTAGTACTACATCTAGTCTTGGACTATCTTCTTCAAGAATAATAATTACAGATACATACGTTCCTGAAATATTAGTTACTGATGAAGTGCTAGCAGCAAATACGAATACTACAACAACTACTGAAACGGTAACTCAAGAATTTACTGAAGCAAAATCTTATGAAATAACATTAGGTAAAGGATCTCATACTTTAGAAGTATGGGGAGCACAAGGTGGAAGTTATAGCACTTACCTTGGTGGTAAAGGTGGTTACTCCAAAGGAACACTTACATTAACAGAAGATACAACAGCATTTGTGTATGTTGGAGGACAACCTGCGACAGTATCTACTAATAGAGCAGTAGTACCCGGAGGATTCAATGGTGGAGGTAATGGTTACAATAGGTGGTATAGTAGTACATATACTTATGGTCAAGGTGGAGGAGGAGCAAGTGACATAAGAATTGGCACTGATTCTTTGTATGCTAGAGTAATTGTTGCAGGAGGCGGCGGAGGTTCTGCTTCTGCGGATGGTTCAGCAAAATATGGTGGAGGTACTACTGGGGGAAGTGCACAATCAGGTTATGGTGCATCTCAAACTTCAGCAGGTACGAATGGAAGTTTTGGACAGGGAGGTTCTGCAACTACTTCTGGAAACAACTATAAGTATGGTTCTGGAGGCGGCGGTGGAGGCTGGTATGGAGGTGGAGCATCTAGTTCATACAGTGACTCTACTAATTATCAATCATATAATGGTGGTGGAAGTGGTTATGTATACACGACAGATACTGCATCAAATTGTCCTTCAGGATGTCTGCTTAACTCAAACTATTACTTAATTAATGCAGGAACTTACGGTGGCAATACATCGTTTACAGATTTTAATGGAACAGCAGTAACAGGTAGATCAGGTAATGGAGCGGTAAAAATTACAGGACCAAAAATAACAACAGTTACATCGTATCAAATACCAAGGATACTAGGATTAATATCACTTGATATAAAAGTAGGTACATCTATAGATTTAGAAGAAGGAGTAACATACGAGTGTGAAAGTGGTAGTACATCATGTACATATATCGGTCCTAATGTAGCTGATACTTCAACATTAGAAATAGGAACATATATAGTAGACTATAGAATTAAAACTTCAAATAATACAACATATATATATCAAAGAACAATTAACATAATGGATGATCCGAGAATTGATAATAGTGGTGCAAACTATCCAGTTTTAACCGATGGGTTAATACCAGTAGTATATAACGAGTCTACTTCTAAATGGGTAAAAGCAGATACAACAAGTTCCACATCTACTTATGGGTGGTATGATTATGACAGCAAGAAATGGGCAAATGCAGTACTTGTAACAAGCACTAATCGTAGTACATATCAATCTGCAAGTGCTGGAACAACAATAGCAGATGCAGATATCCTAGCATTCTATGTATGGATACCAAGATATAAATATAAAGTATGGAATAAAGATAAAGTAATAGGAACACAAAGTTATAACGCAGAAACTGCTGGTATAGATATAGTTTTTGAGGAAGGTACAAATTCTACTGGTACAATTAGTTGTACATATAGTTATGCAGCACCATCAAGTACCGCGGGAAGTCCAAACGAAACATGTACAGGTAGTAATGGAGAATATTATACTCACCCAGCATTTACATTTGGTGACCAAGAATTAAAAGGATTTTGGATGGGCAAGTTTGAATTATCAAGTGAAACACCGAGTGCTGATTATGGCGGAGGACAAACTACAACACTTACTCCAAGAATATTACCAAATGTAACATCATGGGTATTTAATTCAGTAGATGACTTTTGGAAAGTAATATATGATATGCAAACAAGTAATAATATATATGGACTACCAACATCAAGAACAAATGTTGATTCACATATGCTTACTAATATGGAGTGGGGAGCTGTAGCATACTTAACTAACTCTAAATACGGAAGATGTACAAATGGTAGTTGTGTAGAAGTATCGATTAATGGTTATGGAGAAATAAGTAATTATACAACAAAAACTGGATGTGGTCCAATAGCAAGTGGAAGTACAAGTTATAGTACTACATGTAACGCATATAACACTATTCTAGGACAAACAGCATCTACTACAGGTAATATTACGGGAGTATATGATATGTCTGGAGGAGCAACTGAATATGTAATGGGTAATATGTCGAGTGCAAGTGGCACAACATATACATATAATGCAAGGAGTGCTGGTTCAAACTTTACATATAGCACTGATACTGCAAAATATCTAACATCATATGCATATGGAACAACATATGCTGACCAGGCAGCATATAATAGAGGAAGACTAGGAGATGCAACAAGTGAAGTAGTAACAAAAAAAAGTTATGGATGGTATAATGATTACGCGGGTTTTCCTTACTCTAGCATTTCTTGGTTTCATCGCGGCAGCAGTTTCGGCGATAGTAGTTATGCTGGGTCCTTCCACTTCAGCACCTATGCTGGCGCTAATGACTACCATTATTCGGGTCGCGCCGCTCTTGCAGTCTACTAAGCAATCATAATCAAGTGTATAGTAAATCTATATGCTTTTTTATATGGAATGAGTTTTAAGTTTGCAATTTTTAGTATTGTATGGTAAACTTAAAGAGGTGACAGATAATGGAGTTAGAGAAGATTAAGTTTTTGATTGGGTTATGCCATGATAAAGATTTTAGTGATAATATAATAGATTTTGAATTTAATGATGGGGTATATACTTTAATATGTAAGAATGATAGTAATAGTTATGTTAAATATACTGTTAGTAAAAGAGAAAGTGATATTAAGATTATTAAAGATTTGGAAGATAATATGAGTTGTTATAATGTTAAGTTAAGAAAGATATTTGATAGATATTTCGGGGAAGTAACACTTAATTTTGATAAACAAATTATGTATGAATTTAATACTGATGTTATTAAGAAGTCTGTTAATGAGATTAATGTTATTAGTGAAAATGAATATGATGTAGTTAAAAAAAGGGGTAGGTAATATGGATATTTTTATTCCTGATATGTACCAAAAGAGTATATATTCAATTAATTATTCTAAGTTATATAATAATGATATTAGGTGTTTATTATTTGATTTAGATAATACTTGTGTTCCTTATACTATAAAAGAACCTAATGATAAGTTAATAGAATTATTTGATAAACTTAAGGATATGGGATTTAAGGTAATACTTTTTAGTAATGCTTCAAAAAGAAGACTTGCTCCTTTTAAGGATAAGTTAGTAGTGGATTGTTCTTATAGTTCTAAAAAACCTAGTAAGAAGAAATTTTTAAAGGTACTTAAGATGTATAATTATGATATTAGTGAGGTTGCTATTATTGGAGATCAATTATTTACGGATATATATGGAGGTAATAGGATAGGAATTAAGACTATACTTGTTAATCCAATGAGTAAGGAAGATATGTTTATTACTAGGATATTTAGAATATTTGAAAAGAGTTTATTTAAAAGAATGAATAGACGTGGTATATTTAAGTTAGGGGAGTATTATGAGTAAGTGTATAGGTTGTGGAAGTATATTACAAGATAAAGATATAAATAAAGATGGATACGTTGATGATTTAAGTAAGAAGTTATGTCAAAGATGTTTTAATATTAAGTATTATAATAAGTATAGTGTTACTTTAAAGAATAATGATGATTATATAGATATAATAAATAAGATAGAGAAAGATGATTTGGTGTTATATGTTACTAGTTTATTAGATATAAGACTTGATATAATTAATAGTTTTAATAATGTTATTGTAGTACTTACTAAGAGAGATATATTACCTAAGAGTGTTAATGATAACAAACTTATATCTTATGTAAAGAAAAGATATAGTTGTTTAGATGTAGTAATAGTTAGTTCTATAAAGAATTATAATATAGATAATCTATATGATATGGTTAAAAAATATAATATAAATAATAATGTATATATCGTTGGTGTTACTAATAGTGGTAAGAGTACTTTAGTTAATAAGTTACTTAAGAATTATAGTGATATAGATAATTTTATTACTGATAGTATGTATCCTTCTACTACACTAGGTAGTATTTCTAATAATATAAGTGGTATTAATTTTATAGATACTCCAGGTATTATAAATGATGGTTCTATTTATAATGCGGTAGATTTTAAGAAGTTAAAGTTAATTACTTGTAAGAAAGAGATTAAGCCTAGGACTTATCAACTTAAGGGTAAGGGTAGTATTTTAGTAGATGATATATTTAGGTTAGATTATGATACTATATCTACTAGTATGACTATTTATATTAATAATATGGTTAATATAAGATTCTTGGGTAAGGATAATGATATTATGTATCAAAATAAAGAATATTCTTTTAGTATTAAAGATAAGGATATAGTAGTTAGTGATTTATGTTTTATTAAGTTTACTGATTATGTCAATATAAATGTTTATATAGATGAGAGAATATATGTTTATGAAAGAGATAATTTGATATAGTTATCTTTTTTATTTGACTTTTTTTACTTTTGTGGTAAAATAATGGCATATTTTAAGGGGGATATTATGTTTAAGGATATTAGGGATATAAGAGAGTTTAAGGTAAGTGATGGGGTAAGTCATGTTGAGTCTACACTTTATACTGGTAGAAAGAATGATATGAATGTATTAATTAAGTTACTTAACTTTTATAGTGTTAAAGATGATAATGATATATGTTTGAATAAAATGTATGTAATTAATGAGTTATATGATAATAAGAATATTATTGGAATAGATGAGTTAGTTATGCCAATAGAACGTGCAAGAATATATAATGATAATGTAGTATGTATTTATCCTTATGTTCCTTCGTATAATTTTAATAATGTTATTAGTGATAATAGTGTTAGCGTAAGAGATAAGATTAATTATTTAAGACAGATAGGAGAAATACTAGATAAGATGGATAAGGTAAGAAAAAGGGGTGAGATATCTACATTTTATTTAGGGGATGTTCATGAATCTAATTTTATAATAAACAAAGATACTAATAGGGTTAATGTAGTAGATATGGATAGTTCAAAGATTAATTTTAGTAGTGATAATAGTAGTAAGTATTTATATTTATGTGATAGTATATATGAAGTAGATAAGTATAAGTATAGGGAACACTTTGGGGTTAGTGTGTGTATGATAGATAAGAATACAGATATATTTTGTTATATAATGATTATACTTAATTATATATTTGGTATAGATATGTGTAGTTTAGATATAAAAGATTATAATATATGTATGGAATATTTAAGGGATATGGGTGTTGGTAATAATCTAGTAGATATTTTATATAGGGTATATACGAATGATGATAATATTAATCCTTATATGTTGCTTGATGAATTTACTTATTTAAAAGATAAAATAGATAATAATAGGAGTAAGTTATTAAGGAGGGTTTGTTATGAAGGTAAGTAATATGTCTATAAAGAAATTTAATTCTTTGAAAAAGTTAGAACTTGGTGGAAGTATATATAACGAAGAGAGTGATTTATTTATTATTGAGGGAAAGAATAAGTGGGAAAGACAAGATTTATTATTTAAGAAGTTACGTAATGACTATGGGGGTGTATTTAGTAATAAACTATATACTATTAATGAACTTATTACATGTAAAGATATTATTAATATAGAAGAGATAGTTATGCCTAGAAGTTTATGTTCTATTGGAGGAGAAATAAAAGGATTTACTATGGATTATATAGAGTCAATTAATTTATCTTTAGTATTATCTAGTGATTGTTATAGTATAAGTGATAAGATAAGATATCTTAAGCAGATAGGTGAGATATTAGAAAAGATGAAAAATGTTAGAAATTATACTAGTGTTCATGATTTTTATTTAAATGATTTACATGAGAATAATTTTATTGTTAATTTGCGTACTGATAGAGTTAATGTAGTAGATATAGATAGTTCAAAGATTAATGATAATCAAACTTTTATTAGTAGAAGACTTACTCCTTTTAGTAAGATAAGTAGTGTTAGTAAATATGTGAAGGAAGAGAGTGCTTTAGGTGGAGTATATAAGATAGATTATAATACAGAGATGTATTGTTATATTATGATTATATTAAATTATTTGTCAGAATATAGAATTAATAATTTAAGTATCGAAGAATATTTTTGTTATATGGAATATTTACATAATATTGGGTATAGTTATGAGTTTGTAGATATTCTTGCAAGAATATATATGGAGAAAGATAATATTAATCCTTATATGTTACTGGATGAGATAGAAAGTTATAAGAATGAGAGTGGTTATAAAAAATACTTACTTAAAAGGTAGGTGTTTTTTTGATGATAGGGATATTTTATTGAAATTTCATTTCGCAAAAATCAAAATTTTTCGATTCTACGAAAAGGATTGTGTAATTTTACTTAGAACAATTGTTTGATTTTTGTTGACTTTGAAGTTTTGATTTGTTATAATAACAATGTAGTTTTTAAGGAGTGGTAAATATGGATGCCAATAATATTAATGTTATAGCTTTAGCGTACTTAGGAGATTCTGTATATGAAGTGTATATAAGAAGAATGTTAATAAATAAAGGATATGTAAAAGTAGATGATATGCAGAAGAAGGCGGTTAAGTATGTTTCTGCGAAAGGACAAGTAGAAATATTAAATAAGTTAATGGATAATAATATCTTAAGTGATATAGAATTAGATATTGTAAGAAGAGGTAGAAATTATAAAAGAAGTATACATCCAAAGAATACTGATATTGTAACTTATAAGAGTTCTACGGGTTTTGAGGCGTTAATAGGGTATTTATATTTAAATGATATTAGTAGATTAAAAGAGATATTAAATTATATAGAGGTGGAATAATGTATATATATGGTAAGAATGTTTTAAAAGAAAAATTAAATAGTAATGAGAGAATAGATAGGGTGTATTTATCAGATAAGTTTAATGATAGAGATATTATTAATAAGTTAAAGGATAAGCATATTAAATATAGTTTTGTACCTAATAGTTCTTTAGATAGAAAGGTTAGTGGATTACATCAAGGGGTTGTTATTGAAATAGATGAAGTAGAGACTTATACGTTAGATGATTTAGTTAATAATATAGATAAAGAATATCCACTTATTGTAGTATTAGATCATTTAGAAGACCCACATAACTTTGGGGCAATTATTAGAACCTGTGAAGCATTAGGGGTAGATGGCATAGTTATTCCAAATGATAGAAGCGTTGGTATTAATGCTACAGTTGTTAAGACTTCTGCTGGGGCAATATCTCATATTAAGATTGCAAAGGTATCTAATATATATGCTACAATTAATAAACTTAAGGGATTAGGATACTGGATAGTAAGTACTGATATGGAAGGAGTTAATTATAATGAAATAGATTATAAAGTTCCTATTTGTCTTGTTATTGGTAATGAAGGAAAAGGAGTTAGCAAAATAGTTAAAGATAATGCTGATTATATTGCTACTATTCCTATGAGTGGTAAGGTTAATAGTCTTAATGCTAGTGTTAGTGCTGGTATTATAATCGCAGAAATTGTATTACAAAGAACTAAGTAATTATATAATGGGGGAATGATTTTATGTATAATGATTATGAACTTGTATATTTAGCGCAAGAAGATAATTCTTATGTTTTAGAAATACTTTATAATAAATATTATAAGCTACTAGATTATAAGAGTAAAAAAATATATTCTTGTTTAAAAGATAATGGTATTAGTTATGAAGATGTTATGCAAGAAGTTATTTTATGTTTTTTTGATACAGTTAAGTCTTTTAATCAAGATTGTAATGCAAAGTTTAGCACATTTTTATCGGTATGTTTAGATAGAAAACTTGCTAATTATGTGCTTAAAAATACAAGAAAGAAAGATAGTATACTTAATAAATCATATTCCTTAGATTTGTTAGAGGATATTGGTTATGATTATGTAGGATGTAACAATGATCCAATCAAAGAAATTATTAATGAAGAAGAATATATAAGTAAATATGAAAATATAATGTCCAAGTTATCTTTTAATGAGGGATTTGTTTTTGAAATGCTAGTTAATTATTTAACTATTAGTGAGATAAGTGATATACTTTCTTGTGATAAGAAGGATGTATATAATACTATTAGAAGAATTAAGAGTAAGATAAAAAAGATATATATGAAGAATTTACCAGTATAAATAAATATATTTTGTGCTATAATACTTGGTAATTGAGAAAGAGGTAGTATTTATGGATAAGATAATTATAAAGAATGCTAGAGAAAATAATTTAAAGAATGTTAGTATAGAAATACCTAAGAATAAGTTAGTAGTAATGACTGGAGTAAGTGGAAGTGGTAAGTCTAGTCTTGCTTTTGATACTATATATGCTGAGGGACAAAGAAGATATGTTGAAAGTTTATCTTCTTATGCTAGACAATTTTTAGGTAGTACTAGTAAACCTGATGTTGATTCAATCGAGGGATTATCTCCATCAATTAGTATTGATCAAAAGACTACTAATAAGAATCCTAGAAGTACTGTTGCTACTGTTACGGAGATATATGATTATTTAAGACTATTATTTGCAAGAGTTGGTGTTCCATATTGTCCTACACATCATATTCCTATTAAGTCACAAAGCATAGAAGAAATGACTAACAGGGTTTTAGAGCTTGAAGAGGGAACTAAGATTATGGTTATGAGTCCTGTTGTTAAGGGAGAAAAAGGAACACATGCTGATACATTATCTAAGTTAGTTAAAGAAGGATATGTTAGAGTTAAAGTAGATAATGAAATTAAGGATTTAAACGAAGAGATAGTACTAGAAAAAAATAAAAAGCATGATATATATGTAGTAGTAGATAGATTAGTTGTTAAAGATGGTATTAGAGGTAGGTTATTTTCTTCGTTAGAAACAGCATGTAATTTGAGTCATGGTAAGGTTATTATAGATAAGTTAGATGGGGAAGATATAGTACTTAGTGAAAAGTATGCTTGTCCATATTGTGATTATTCACTTGATGAGTTAGAGCCTAGGATATTTTCTTTTAATGCTCCATATGGTGCTTGTAGTTGTTGTAAAGGCCTTGGTGTGCAATACAAACTAGATTTAGACCTTATTATACCTGATAGAAATAAGAGTATTAATGAAGGTGGAATATCCACAATAAATGTTGATGAATCAAGTAATATTATATATACTGAACTTAATGCGGTAAGTAAGAAGTATGATATTGATTTAGATGCTAAGATAAAAGATATACCAAAAGAAAAATTAGATATTATTTTATATGGTTCAAAAGAAAAGTTAGAATTTAATTATGTTAGTAAAAATGGTAATACAAGAACTAATTATGATTATTTTGAGGGTATTATTACTAACTTAGAAAGAAGATATATAGAAACTAAGAGTAGTTGGATTAGAGAATGGATAGAGCATTATATGAATGAGATAGAGTGCCCTGTTTGTCATGGGGCGAGGTTAAATTCTAATGTTTTGTCTGTACTTGTTGGTAATAAAAATATTTATCAAGTTACAGAGTTATCTATTTTAGAACTTAAAGATTTTATAAATAGTTTAAAACTAAGTAAGGAACAAGAAGAAATTTCTTTGATAATAATTAAAGAGATTAATTCTAGAGTAGATTTCTTAATTAACGTAGGGCTTGATTATCTAACTTTAAATAGAAGTGCTGGTACTTTAAGTGGTGGTGAATCTCAAAGAATTAGACTCGCTACACAAATAGGTTCTAGATTAACTGGAGTGCTTTATGTACTAGATGAGCCTTCAATTGGATTACATCAAAGAGATAATCAAAGACTAATTAATTCTTTACTTGAGATGAGAGATTTAGGTAATTCTTTAATAGTAGTAGAACATGATACTGATACAATGCTTGCTGCTGATTATTTGGTAGATATAGGACCTGGCGCTGGAGATAATGGTGGAAGAGTAATTGCTTGTGGTACTCCAGAAGAAGTTATGGCAAATAAAAATAGTTTGACTGGTAAATATTTAACTGGTGAATTAAAAATAGATATACCTGAGAAAAGAAGACGTGGTAATAAGAAATTTCTTGAAATTAAGGGTGCAAAAGAGAATAATTTAAAGAACGTAAATGTTAAGATTCCACTAGGTACATTTACTTGTGTTACTGGTGTTAGTGGTAGTGGTAAGTCTAGTTTAATTAATGAAGTATTATATAAGGCTCTTGCAGTAAGTGTTTATGGTTCAAAGGTTAAACCTGGTAAATGTAAGGAGATTAAGGGACTAGAAAATGTTGATAAAGTTATACAAATTACTCAAAGTCCAATAGGAAGAACTCCAAGAAGTAATCCTGCGACGTATGTTGGGGTGTTTGATGATATAAGAGATATTTTTGCAAATACTAAAGAAGCTAAGATAAGAGGATATGATAAAGGTAGATTTTCATTTAATGTTAAGGGTGGAAGATGTGAAGCGTGTTGGGGAGATGGTGTAAAGAAAATAGAAATGCACTTCTTACCAGATGTTTATGTTCCATGTGAAGTATGTAATGGTACTAGATATAATAGTGATACATTAGAAATTAAGTTTAAAGATAAGAATATATATGAAGTACTTAATATGAGGGTAGATGAAGCAATGGAATTTTTTAGCAATCATCCAAAGGTACTAAATAAGTTGCAAGTACTTCATGATGTAGGATTAGGTTATGTTACTTTAGGGCAAATTGCTCCAACCTTATCTGGAGGAGAGGCTGCAAGAGTTAAACTTGCAAAAGAGTTACAAAAGAAGCCTACTGGAAAGAGTGTATTTATACTTGATGAGCCTACGACAGGATTACATACTGACGATATAAAGAAACTTTTAGTAATATTAGAGAGAATTGTAGATAATGGTGATACTGTTATTGTTATAGAGCATAATTTAGATGTTATAAAAGTAGCAGACTATATAATTGATTTAGGACCTGAAGGTGGTAATAAACTTGGAGGTAATATAGTATGTACTGGTACTCCTGAAGAGGTAAGTAAGGTAAGTGGCAGTTATACAGGTCAATTCTTAAAGAAAATACTTGATACAAAGTAGTAAATTTTAGTAAATATATGTAAATTATTTGACAAAATCTTGTATTTAGTGTAAGATATAGTTAAGTGAAAGAAGGAGGAATTATAGATGATAAATATTTTGAATACATGTACTGATTTAGCGCCAATTGTTAGATTAATAAAATTTGGAGTACTACCTGCATTATATATAGGTATTGGGATTGTACTTCTTGTTTTAGTAATAATTGATATTGCAAAAGCAGTTATTGCTGGAGATGAAAAAGAAGTTAAAGCTGCACAAAAATCTGCAATAAGAAGAGTTATTTATGGCGTTGCAATATTCTTTGTTGTTGTACTAATTAATTTAGTATTTAACTTACTTAGTTCATCAGGTGCTACAACTGATGGTAATGTTGAATCTCCAACATGGTATAGTTGTTGGTCTTGTATTGAGAAAGATAATACAGCTACTTGTCCACAATAATTGTGAATAAAAAATTAATTAATTTATAATACTTTCTTTTTATAAATTATTGTAAAGATATGATAAACGGATAAGAAATTATCTGTTTTTTTCTTTTATGTAGATACATATATTTAAGTATGAGAATGGTTATTAGAAAGTTAAAAAAAAGAAAGAGAAATATTATATTAAAGATTATTATGATAGTAATAATTAGTGTCTTTGTGTCTTTGAAGGTTATTAATATATTTTCTAAGAGGGTTATGCCATATTATATGGATAATGCTTGTGAGGAAGTTAAAAAGTTAATTGTACTTGTGGTTAATAATAGTATTAATGAAGAAGTTATTAATAAGATAGATGAAGAAGAATTATTTAATATTACTAAGAATAATGATGGAGAGATAATACTTATTGAATATAATTCTAAGGTTGTTAATAATTATCTCACATTAGTAGTTAGGACTATTTCAAATAATTTAATAAAACTTGAAGAAGGCAGGATAGATGATTTATCTTTTTCTAAGTCTATAACAGAAAGATATGACAAGAAATTACTTAGTAAGGGAATAATATATGAAATACCTTTTTTATCTATTACTAATTCTAATATGTTATCTAATATCGGTCCTAATATATATGTTAGATTTAATTTAATTAGGGATATTTCGGGGGGGATAGATACTAAAATAAATGAGTATGGTATAAATAATGCTTATATGGAAGTAGATGTAAAGGTTAATGTAAATGTTAACATTAATTTACTTAATTTAAATAAAACTGTTAGTGTATCTTCTTCGATACCTATTGCTATGAAGATTATACAAGGTAATATTCCTAATTTTTATACTGGAGGAATAAGTAGTAGTTTTTATATAGATGAAAATAATGTAGAAATATTTTAGGTAAGTGATATAGAAAAATTTTAGATGATATTGACTTTTGTGTGAAATTTAAGTAAAAATGTTATATAGTATTAAAAATAAGATTTCTATATGGTGTTGACTTTTAGTAATATTATGGTATTATATAAATTACTTTTGGAGGTAATGATATGTTTGATAAATTTATTAATAAAGAAAAGAAAGAAATAAATAAGTTTAAAAAGGATAATGCTATTGTGTTATTAGATAGTGAAGAAGTAATTGATGCAGTGTATGGATATAGAACTTTTAGTTTTCTAAAAGGTTATAAGGATATGAAAGTATTTGATACTATATTTATTACTGACGGAGAAGTAAAGAATATTAAGAATGTTAATGATGTTAGTTTTAATAGTAATATTGTTAACGAACTTAATGTAAGAAAGATTGATAGATTAGAACTTAAGAATATGACTTTTCAACATGGTAATTATGTAATTAGGGTGTGTACTAGTTTAAAAGATGATAATAGAGGAGATTTAAAAAGTAATATTGTAGATGTTTTAGTATATTTGAAGAATCCTGATGATATAGAAATGTTATATGAGGTTAAGTATATAATAGAGGTTATTAAGAAAAATATTTCTATATTAGAATATGATAGGTCTTGTACTAATATTGGAAGTTCAGTGTATAAATATAAGAATAGAATTAGGTTAAAAAGATAAGAGGGTAATGTTTAGAATTAAAATACTGGTGTTTTGGATTTTATACTGAGACAGTGGTATTTTTTTATGAAAATGCTTATATAATTATATAATATATAAGAAAGATATAAAAATGTTTAATATTATTAATTTTGAAAAATTTAATAGTGCTTTTTGGAATAGATAGTATGTTGTAAAAAAAGATAAAAAAATACTTTCTAGTTTTGCATTTGCTTTTCAATATATAAAATACGTTTTTGGCACATAAAACAAGAATTTGATAAGTGAACAATCGTACGTTTTTTAATAGCATATATGCTAAGTTTTTGCAAAATTTAACATTTCTATTGACACTATTTATTTCATGTGGTAATGTTATTGTAGTGTTGTTTTCATGTAGGGTGGTGAGGTTATGTTAAGAGCATATAAATTTAGATTATATTTAGATAATGAATAAAAAATATTTTGGAAGTAGTATATTTGTTTACAATTATTTGATAAATAAAACGAGATATATGAGTGCATATTTAATATCTATGATTATGTAAATAAATTGAAATATGATGCTAAGTTTTTGCGAGAAATAAATTGAGATTTAAATGTAAATATAAAAGTTATGACTGAAGGACTAAAATATATATTAAAGACTTGTGTGTTAATTAATAAAAATAATAATATAGAGACAATGAGACGATAAGGACAAATTTTCTTAACTTATAAGAAGTAAGAATCGAGTACGGTAGTTATTACCGGAGTTTATGTCTGCGAAGAAGATTAATTACAAAGTCTTCTAAACAGAAACCATGATACAAAATGCATGATTTTATAAATAAGTTTGGCATTAAAATTTTATTTTTTGTCCTATGATATAAATTTGTTTGTAAAGGCGGGATATAATGCAAGATAAATTGGAGAAATTATTGAGACAGATAAATGTCATTAAAGATAATTTTGTTTACTATAATGATGGGATGCTAGAAAAAGTTAAGATTATAGATAATTTAAAGTTATGGGAAGTAATAATTAAACTTGATAGTAATTTACCACTTTTGGTATATTTAGAATTAGAGAATAATATTAGAAATACTTTTAATAAAATTGAAGTAATCAAAGTTAGAATAAATGTTTCTAGTAAGAATTACGACTTTTTAGAAGAATATTTTAATTATTTGATTAAGGTAATTGCTAAGAATAATGTTAGTTATAATACTTTTTTAAATAGAGAAATAAAATTAGATAACGATATATTTACTATTGAAGTATATAACGATGTCGAAGTAAATAAGTTAAATAAATATAAAGACTATATAGTAGAAAGACTTAATTTATTTGGATACAATGTTAATGAGTTTAAATATTTAATAAAAGAAGATAAAGAGAATGATTTGATAAAACAAATAGAGAGTGAAAAAGAAGCAAATGTAGTATATAATTTTACTAAAAAAGAAGTTAAGGAAGAAGCAAAAGAACAACCTAAGAATAATTATCGTCCTAAAAGAAGTGTGGATATTACTAATATTAGAGATATATTATATGAAGTAGAAAATATTAATATATGTGCTAAAGTATTTGGTATAGATATATTTGAGTCTAAAGGTGGATATAAGATATTTACTTTAAAGATTACAGATAATACAGATAGTATGTACTTAAAGATGTTTACTAAGGATGAAGAAGAATTTAAGAGAATTAAAGAATTATTAAAAGAAGGCAATTGGTATCAATTCTATGGTAAAGTACAGATGGATAAGTACGCTAATGAACTTGTATTTATGTCTAGATATAAAGATATTATATTTTTAGAAGATAAGAAAGATGAAGTTAGATTAGATAATGCTAAGGTTAAGAGAGTAGAACTTCATGCTCATACAATGATGAGTCAAATGGATGGGGTAAATGATGAAATAAAGTTAGTGAAACAAGCAATGAAATGGGGACACAGGGGTATTGCTATTACCGATCATGATGGATGCCAAGCTTTCCCTCATGTATTTAATGAAGTTACTTCATATAATAAGAAGTTAGTTGCACCTTATAAAGATAAGGTTAAGGCTATTGAAGAAGAGATAAAAAATGCAAGTGATGATGAAAAGGTAACATTAGAAGAACGACTAAAAAATGCTAAAGAAGAATTAAAAAACGTGGATAAATTTAAAGTTTTATATGGTACAGAGTTAGAATTATCTGGAAATAGTTTAGATTTAGTTGTTAATCCTAGTGATAAGAAGTTGCAAGGTGAAACGTATGTTGTTTTCGATACTGAAACTACAGGCTTTAATGCAGGATTAAGCGATCAAATGATAGAAATTGGTGCAGTAAAAATTAGAGATGGTATTGTAATTGATAGTTTCGATAGGCTTATTAATCCTGGTAGACATATAGATGCTGAAATTACTAAACTTACAGGTATTACTGATATAATGGTTAGTGAATGTGATAACGAAGAAGTTGTTACTAAAGATTTTAAAGAATGGATTGGAGATTTAACACTTGTTGCACATAATGCTAAGTTTGATATTTCTATGCTTTCTATGGCATACTATAAATATAATTTAGGTAAACTTACTAATAGCGTTATTGATACTTTGACTATTTCACAGGTTATTAATAAGGATTTAAAAAGACATAGTTTAACTGCTCTTACTAAGAATTATGGAATAGATTTTGAAGAAAATGATGATGATGTTACTACAGAAAAACACCACCATAGAGCAGATTATGATGCTGAGTTTACCGGTTATATGTTTAATAAGATGTTAGATCAAATAGATAAAATGGGTATTAAAACTTTAAATGAACTTGCTAATTTACCTAAGGAAGAAGAGATTAATAGATTGAGTAGAGAGAGTCATATTAATTTTATAGCAAAAGATAGAGTAGGACTTAAAAATATGTTTAAGTTAATTAGTTATGCTAGTACTAAGTATTTAGTTAAATCAGCAAGAATACCTAAGAGCATTATTAAAGATTATAGAGAAGGATTACTTGTAGGAAGCGGATGTTATAATGGTGAAGTATTCAAGGATGCTTTAACCAAAACAGAAGAAGAACTTATGAAAACTATGGAGTTTTATGATTATATAGAAGTTCAACCTCCATCAAATTATACTCACTTAGTTGCAAGGCATGATATTAATACTATGGATGAAGTAAAGAAAGCAATAAGTAAGATTGTTAAGGTTGCAAAGATGAGTAATAAATTAATTGTTGCAACATGTGATGCTCACACTTTAAATAAGGAAGATAAGATATATAGAGAGATTATTGTTAATCAAAATGTTCCTGGTAAAGGAAGACATCCTTTGGCAAGATATTTGAATACTCCAAACTATAATACTATTCCTGATCAATACTTTAGAACTACTGATGAGATGCTAGAAGAGTTCTCATTTTTAGGAGAAGAATTAGCATATGAAATAGTAGTTACTAATACTAATAAATTTCCTGACATGGTTGATGAAATTGAAGTTATTATTGATACTGGTGGTATACCTTTTTCTCCAAGAATTGATAAGTCTGTGGAAACTGTTACGGATTTAGTTTATACTAAGGCTTCTAGTTGGTATGGAGAACCTTTGCCATATAATATTGAAGAGAGAATTGCTAAGGAATTATATGGTGATGCTGTTTATAGATGTATACATGATAATATACTTAAGGATAATCCTAGTATTAATGAAGAAGAGTTAGAAAATCTTACTTTTAAAGGGGTACATGATACTATATTAAAGGGGTTTAATGCTGTAAAAGATTTAATAAGAAATGACTTAATTAGTAAAGATAGTACTTTAGAGGGAGATGCTTTAGAAAAAAAAGTTAAAAAAGAACTCGGTGGAATTATAGGTGGAGGATTTGACGTTATATATTTAATTGCTCAAAAACTTGTTAAAAAAAGTAATGATGATGGTTTCTTGGTTGGTAGTAGAGGATCTGTTGGAAGTTCTTTTGTTGCTACAATGATGGGAATTACTGAAGTTAATGCTCTTCCTGCACATTATAGATGTCCTAATTGTAAACATAGTATCTTTAATGATGAAGATGGTAAGGCACTTGGTGCAACATATTCTTCTGGATTTGATTTACCTGACAAGATGTGTCCTAAGTGTAATACTAGAATGTTAAAAGATGGACAAGATATGCCATTTGCTACATTTTTAGGATTTAATGCTGATAAAGTACCTGATATAGACTTAAACTTTTCGGATCTAAACCAAGCTGCAACGCATGAATATACAAAAGTTTTGTTTGGAGTAGATAATGTATATAGAGCAGGTACAATTGGTACTGTTGCGGATAAGACTGCTTTTGGTTATGTTAAGGGGTATTGCGAAGATAGAAATATAGAAATGAGAACTGCAGAGGTAGAAAGACTTGCTGTAGGATGTACTGGTGTAAAAAGGACTACTGGTCAACATCCCGGTGGTATTGTTGTTATACCAGGTTATATGGATGTATTTGATTTTACACCATTTCAATATCCTGCGGATGATCCTACAAGTGCATGGCGTACTACTCACTTTGATTACCATGCGATAGATCAAGACGTACTTAAACTAGATATTTTAGGACATACTGATCCCACACAATTAAGAATGATTCAAGATATTACTAAGGATGATATTACAAAAGTTCCTTTGGATGATAAAGAAACTATGGGAATATTCTTATCTCCCAAGCCTTTAGGAGTCACAAGTGAGCAAATACTATGTGAAACAGGTACACTTGGTATTCCGGAATTTGGTACTAACTTTACTATTAGTATGCTTGTGGATACAAAACCAAAAACTTTTGCAGAGTTAATTAAAATATCTGGATTATCACATGGTACTGATGTTTGGTTAGGTAATGCTCAAGAACTAATAAGAAGTGGTACTGTTGAATTTAAAAATGTTATAGGATGTCGTGATGATATAATGGTATATTTAATGTATCATGGACTTGAACCTATTAAAGCATTTAAGATAATGGAGTTTGTACGTAAAGGAAAAGCTAGTAAGGATCCTGAAACATGGAAAGGTCATGTAGAAACTATGCAGAAAGCAAATATTCCTGAATGGTTTATTGAATCATGCCATAAGATTAAATATATGTTTCCAAAGGCACATGCTGCTGCATATGTTATGAGTGCTTTTAGAATTGCATACTATAAAGTACATAAACCTAGCGTTTATTATGCAACATATTTTTCTACTAGATTTAGTGACTTTGATATTACTGTTATGATAAATGGATATGATGCCATTAAAAGTAAGATAATAGAGATTAATAATAAAGGGTTTGATGCTACTAATAAAGAAAGTTCTGTACTTGAAACTTTAAAACTTTCTCTTGAAGCAACTGCTAGAGGAATAAAATTTGGTAATTTGGATCTTATGAGAAGTGATGCTAAGAACTTTATTATAGATAGTGATGGTGTTACTTTAATCCCTCCGTTTAGAAGTATTGATGGATTAGGAGATGTTGTTGCACAAAATATTTGTGAAGAAGCAAAGAAAAAACCTTTTATATCTGTTGAGGATTTCCAAAAGAGATGTAAAGTTAGTCAAACTTTAGTAGATAAGATGAAAACTATGGGTATTTTGAATAATATGCCAGAGACAAGCCAATTATCATTGTTTTAAGCACTTTTATAGTGCTTTTTTTCTAATGATTAAACCATAATGAATATGGCGTTTGTATATCTAAAATGTTATTTTTTACTTGACAACTGTTCGTTTCTTTGCTAGAATAGATGTCGTTTTAAAGGGGAGAGATTATTATGAAAAGAATTAGTTATGAAAATTTTAAAGAGTTATTACTTAAATATCCAAATTTTAATAGTAAAACTTTAAAAAGTTTAGAAAAAGAATTTGGAGTTAATATTGTTAATGATCATTTTGAAAAATTAATTGAAGAAGATGTTTTTGAAGAATATATAAAATACTATGATATTTATTTACAAAATAAAGATGTTAACGATGATGACATGATTGTTAATCTAGGTGGTGTTTTTGGGGAAATTACTGTTGAAAAATCTAAATGTGATATATTATCTTTTGATGAAGAAAGGGAATGTGTGAAAAATTTAAATGATGGTAATAAGAATCTTTCTATTATAATTAATAATTATAATGTTGGTGATAATGATGAAAACGAAAGATTATATCCACATTTGAATTTAGGTCTTATATTTGCTTCGGTTAAGGATAATGAAACATTAGAGTTACTAAATAATGTTAGAAGGCTTAAGTTTTCTTTGGGAGATGATAATATATTTTCTAAAGAAAGTGCTGATTTAAAGAAATTTATTAAACTATATAGTAATGGTATAGTTGATAAGAAAACTTTAAAGAATAATTTTCCTTCCTTAAACTTTAATAGGTGTTTAAGTAAAGAGAGAATAGACTATGAACTTAACTTGTTAAAAGATTATGTTGTTGCAAAAAATAAATTATATTATTCAAATCTAAGACTTGTTATATCTTTAGCAAAAAGAATATGTAAGAACTCTATAGTTAGTGAAGAAGATAAAATGCAGATAGGTACTTTAGGATTAATACGTGCAATAAATAGATTTGATTATGAAAGAAATACTAAGGTTAGTACATATGCTACTCATTGGATAAAACAAAAGATTAGTAGATATGTAGCAGATACTGAAACTACAATTAGAAGACCTGTTCATATATACGACAATTTGTATAGATACAAAACTTTTGTGCGTAATTATATTGTAGCGAATGGAGTTATTCCTAGTGATGAAGAAATTATGGAAGCTTTGGAATTTACTAGAGGTACTCTTGATGTGATTAAGAAAACTAGTGTTGGTGAGTTATCGCTTGATAATACTTATTTTAGTGCTAAAGATGGTGATGAAACTAATATGCTTGAACTAGTTGATAATGGAGAAGAATTAATCGAAGATAAAGTTGTTAGAGAAACGTATATGGAATATTTAATTAAGATTATTAATGATTGTTTAAATGAAAATGAGAGATATATTTTCTATAATAGAATAGGACTTAATCCTGAAGATGAAAAACAAACATTAGAAACTATTGGTAAAAAGTATGGTCTTACTAGAGAAAGAATAAGACAAAGGGAAAAAAAAATATTATATAAAGTACGTAAAAATATAAATAGAGAATTAAAGAAATAAGTTATTTTACTATGAGTAACTTATTTTCTTATTGACACTATTTTTCCTTGAAAAAGTATAGTATTTGTTGTAAAATATTATCAGGAGTTGAATATTATGTTACTTAATATTAAGAAATTAAATGTAGAAATATCAAATAAACAAATATTAAAAGATTTTAATTTAGAAGTTAATAATGGAGAAATACATGTTATTATGGGACCTAATGGGGTAGGAAAATCTACTTTATCTAGAGTAATAATGGGAGATAGTAACTATAAAGTATTATCTGGAGATATTGTTTATGAAAATGATTCTTTACTTAAATATAAAACTGATGAAAGAGCAAGAAAGGGTATTTTCTTAGCAATGCAATATCCTACTGAAGTACCTGGTGTATCTAATCAAGATTTTTTAAGAACTGCGATTAGTGGTATGGAAGACAAAAGAATTGGACTATATGAATTTATTTTGAAATGCGAAAAGGCTAGTGGGGAATTATCTATGAATAAGAGTTTAATTCATAGAGATTTAAATGTAGGATTTTCTGGCGGTGAAAAGAAAAAGAATGAAGTATTACAAATAAAATTACTTAAGCCTAAACTTATTATACTTGATGAAATAGATTCAGGACTTGATGTTGATAGTTTAAGAATATGTGCAGAAAATATAAGAGACTATAAGAAAGAATATAAAGATACTGCTATTATTATTATTACGCATCATCCAAAGATATTAGAATATTTAAAACCTGACTATGTACATATTTTATATAATGGTAGAATAATTAAAACTGGAGACTATGAGTTATCTAATGATGTAGAAAAAAATGGTTATAATAAATATATAAATAGTGAAAGTGTTATTGATAGGAAGCAAAAAGATGAATAATATATTAGTGATTAATAATAAAGTAAAATATTTAGATAATTATAACGTAGATAATGATTTTATTTGTGTTAGAGATAATGTTATTACTTTTAAGAAGGATGCTAGTTATAATATTTATTATAAAGATACATTAGATATAGATATTAATATTATAGCTTTAGATAATGTATGTGTTAAGTTATTTATATATATGTGTGAAGATAAGGTTAATTCTAATATAGTATATAAGTTAAATGATAATGCTATAGTTAATGTTAGTAAGTTTTATTCTAGTGATGTAGTTAAAGAAAATATTATATTTAATTTAGAGGGGTATATGTCTAAGGTTAATTATAATTTTTCTAATATATGTAAGAAAGATTTTAAGTATGATTTTGTTATTAATCATAATAATTCTGGTTCCATATCAAATATATATAATAAGACTATATGTTTAGATAATGCTTCATGTAATTATAAGATAGATTCTATAGTGGCAAATGGTAATAAAAATTGTTTATTGAATCAAGATACTAAGATAGTAAATTTAGGTAATAATAATTCAAGTATTATGCCTAATATGTTTATTAGTGAAGATATGGTAGATGCAAGGCATGCTTCTATAATAGGTAATATTAATCAAGAAGAGTTATTTTATTTACTTATTAGGGGTATTAGTTATGATGAAGCAATGAAGTTACTTATTAAAGGATTTATTTTATCTAATTTAGATGTTGATATGGAAAAGAGAAGTATGATTTTAGAGGTAATAAATAACAATTGGAGGTGATGATATGAATAGAGGAGATTTTCCTATATTTGATTTTGATAGTACTTTAGTTTATTTTGATAATGGTGCTACTACGATGAAACCTAAGTGTGTAATAGATACAATATTAAATTATAATACAAAGTACACTGCGAATGCTCATAGGGGAGATTATAAAAATAGTTTAATAGTAGATACAATGTATGATGAAACTAGGGAAAAAGTTAGAAAGTATATTAATGCTAAGGAAAAGAGTGAGATTGTTTTTACTAGTGGTGCTACTGAATCTCTTAATATGATAGTTATGGGTTATTTTAAGAATATACTAAAAGAGAATGATGAGGTATTAATTACAGAAGCAGAGCATGCATCTAATGTACTTCCTTGGTTTGTTTTACAAAAAGAACTTGGTATTAAGGTTAATTATATAAAACTAGATGATAATAATGAGGTTACTTTAGATAATGTTAAATCTGCAATAAATAAAAATACTAAGGTTATTTCTATAGCACATGTTACTAATGTTATTGGGGATGTTAGACCTGTTAAAGAGATAAGTAAGATAGCACATGAAAATAATATATATATGGTTGTAGATGCTGCACAAAGTATTGCACATACAAAAGTAGATGTACAAGAACTAGATATTGATTTTATGGCATTTTCTTCCCATAAGATGTATTCTACTACAGGATGTGGAGTACTATATGGAAAGTTTGATTTGTTAGATAATTTAACTCCTATTAATTATGGTGGTGGAATGAATGCTATGTTTACTAAAGATGGTTATTATGAACTTAGAGAAATTCCTACTAGACTTGAAGCAGGTACTCCAAATATTTCTGCAATATTAGCACTTGGTAGTGCAATAGATTATATAAATAGTATAGGAATAGATAATATTTATAAGTATGAACATGATTTGCGTAAGTATTTAGTTCAAGAACTTTCTAAGTTAGATTTTATTACTGTATATAATAAGAATAATGATAGTGCTATTATTGCATTTAATATTAATGGGGTGTTTAGTCAAGATACTGCAGTTTATTTAGATAAGTATAATATATGTGTAAGAGCAGGTAATCATTGTGCTAAGATACTTAATAATGTATTTCATATTAATAATACTTGTAGAATTAGTTTAGGTATTTATAATACTAAGGAAGAGGTAGATTTACTTATTAATGTACTTAAAAATAGTAAGAATATATGGCAGGAAATATTATAGGAGAAATAGATATGGATGATAATTTAAAGAGAAGTATAATAATAGATAATTATAATAATCCTTTTCATAAAGATATTAGTAATACTGATGGATATATAAAGATTAATACTAATAATGAAAGTTGTATTGATAATTTGGATATTTATGTTAAATTAAATAATGGTTTAATAGAAGATATTAAGTTTGATGGAGAAGCTTGTGTAATATGTATATCTTCAACATCAATAATGATTCAAAAGTTAATTGGTAAGACATTAGAGGAAGCAAAGAAAATTATAGATAATTATTTACTTATGATTGAAGAAAAAGAGTATGATAGTGATATCTTAGAAGAACTTAATGTATACTCTAATACTTCAAAACAACCTTCAAGAAAGAAATGTGCTACTTTATCTAGTAGAGGTATTGAAAAGATTATTGAAGATAATATAAAAATAGATAAAAATAAATTAAATAAATAGAAATAAATTGAATAAGACTTTTAAAAAAGTAATTTATGTGATAAAATTATAGATATAAAGGGTGATGTTATGCAAAAGTATTGTTCTAATTGTGGAAGTGAATTAAAAGAAGATGCATATATTTGTGTTAAGTGTGGCGTAGTAGTTGAAAATAATAATAAGAGTAATAATGTTACAAATATAAGAAAAGATACTGGTAGTAATTGGTATGGTGTATTAGGATTTTTTATACCACTTGCGGGACTTATTATATATATTTGTTTAAAAGATACTGAACCCAAAAGTGCTAAAAAGGCTGGAAAAGGGGCGCTTATATCTGTAATAGTGGGAGTTATAATTTACTCTATTATAATGATATTACTTGGTGTTTTATTTAGATATGAGATTGGTTTAGTGTAGGAGGTATATTTATGACTAAATTTTGTAGTAATTGTGGTAAAGAACTTTTAGATAATCAAGAAGTATGTTTAAACTGTGGAGTTTTAGTTAACAACAATAGTAATAATATTACTAGTAGTAATGGTGATAGTGGTAATTTTGGTTGGTTTATATTAGGGTTTTTCTTTCCGCTTATTGGGTTAATACTATATATTTGTTTTAAAAATGGCAGAATTAAAGATGCTAAACAAGTAGGAAAGGGAGCACTTGCATCTGTTATATTGAATTTGGTATTAATTGTTATATCTATAATATTCTTTAGTATATTTGCTAGTAGAACAGATTATAATATTTATCCAGATTATTATGATGGATTAAAATTTGATTAAGAGTAGGAGGTATAGTTATGGCAAAATATTGTAGTAATTGTGGTAATGAGTTACCAGAAAATGCATATGTATGTGTAAAGTGCGGTGTAAAGGTAAGCGATACACCAAGTGTAAATGAAGGTGCAAAAAGTAAGATTGCTGCGGGATTATTTGGTATATTTCTTGGAGCATTTGGTGTACATAATTTTTATCTTGGGTTTACAGGTAAGGCTATTGCACAACTTTTAATTACTTTATTATCTTTCTTTATATTATCACCAATATCTGGTATATGGGGATTAATTGAAGGTATACTTATTCTTGCGGGTAGTATTGATAAAGATGCTCAGGGTAATAAGTTAAAAGATTAATAGTAAATAAAAATAATTTAAAAAATATAAATCTCATTTCTTTATGGTGTGAAATGGGATTTTTATGTAATATAAGATAATTTTAATATGATTAAATACATTAATTTATAATACTTGTTAATAATAATATTGGTGAAATATATGGATGATTTATTTAATGTTTCTTTAAGAACTGTATTTATATTAGTAGTATTATTTATTTTAACTAAGTTAATGGGTAAGAAACAAGTTTCTCAACTTAATAATTTTGATTATATTATTGGTATTACTATAGGTAGTATTGCTGCGGATATTTCTTTAGATATAGAAAAGAATTTATTATCAGGGTTAATTTCTTTAGGGATATATGCTTTGTTTTCAATAATTATATCTTATGTAACAATGCATAGTATAAAACTTAGAAGATATATTATTGGAGTTCCTACGATACTTATAGAGAATAATAAAATAATAGAAAGTGGACTTAAGAAATCTAAGATAGATGTTAATTCTCTTCTTGCAGAATCTAGAGGAGCGGGTTATTTTAAGTTGGAAGATATTGAATATGCGGTTATGGAGACAAATGGTAAGATAAGTTTTATGCCCAAAGATAGTGTTAGTCCTGTTTTAAAGAAAGATATAAGTACTAAGATAGAGAAGTCTAGTTTGGTTGCTAATGTTATTATTGATTCTAAGGTGCTAGATAAAAATTTAGGTGATATGAATAAAGATAAGAAATGGTTAGATAGTAATTTAAAAGTACTAGGATATAATAATTATGATAATATTATGCTCGCTACTTTAGATATAAATGATAAGTTAAAGGTATATAGAAAAGATGTTAAAAGTAAGAAAAGTAGTGTGCTTGAGTAGATAAAGATTAGTAAACGTACTAATTTTTTTACATATATGAAAAGTATAAGAGAAATATTTTGTAAATATGTTTTTACGATAAAATGTAATTGGTAAGATAATATGATAATAAGTGATAATTATTTAAGTATACTAGAAAAATCATTTATATGTATAAGTCTATTAGTAATGATTTTAATGAAAATATAACTAAAAAATAGTGTAGTTAGCAAAAACTTACATATAATTAAGTAGGGTGGTTGTTATAAACAAATATAAATACTTAATAATTATATGTTTCTTTTTGTTTTCTTTTTCTATATCTAGAGTATATGCTAATATTAGTGATTTACCACTTTTAGGGAAAGTAATATATTTAGATGCTGGACATGGTGGAGTAGATGCTGGCGCAATAGTTAATAATTTAAAAGAAAAAGATATTAATTTAAAACTAGTTATGTTACTTAGAGATAATTTAGTAAGTAAAGGAGCAATGGTTTATTTAACAAGAGAAGGAGATTATGATTTATCTAATGGTGCAGTATCTAGAAAAAGAAATGATTTATATAATCGTGCTAAAATGATTAATGATAGTAAAGCAGATTTATATATATCTATTCATTTAAATAGTACTAATGATGGTAGATGGAGAGGACTACAGATATTTTATAATTCTATAAATAAAGAAAATAAGTTAGTCGCAGAAAAAGTAAATGAGATACTTGTTAGTAATTTATCTTATGTCAGGGAGATAAAAAACGATAATAGTTATTATATGTATAAACATATAAAGATTCCTGGTATATTAATTGAAGCAGGTTTTATATCTAATGCTAGTGATAATTATTTACTTAGAAACAAAGATTATCAAGATAAGTTAATTAATAATATAGTATATGGTATTATTAATTATTATAGTTAGTAATTATTTTAAATATAAGGCATATCTTTTAGTATGAAGAGATATGTTTTTATACTTTTTGTATTAATTATATTTATATTACTTTCTTGGACTATATATAGTTATATTGCTTTTAAGTATTATAGTGTTAGTAATAATGATTATAATATAAAGATAGATAGACCTATAGTTAAATATAAGAAGTTAGATAAAGAGATAGATAAAAAGATTAATAGTTATGTTAAAGAATTTAAAAAAGATATAATAGATACTGATATATCTAGTAAATATACTAATACTTTAATTATATATTATAAAGAATATGATTCAGTTAAGTATTTATCTTATGTATTTTTTACAGAAATCTTTACTGGAGGGGCACATCCTAGTCATGATATATGGACTATTAATTATGATAAAGATAAGAATAAAATAATAAATATAGGTGATTTAATAAAAGAAGATAATAATATATTAAATAAACTTTCTATGATAAGTAGAAAAAGACTTGTTTATAATAAGAGAGTAGTAGATACAAATATGCTTAATAGTGGTACCATTCCAAATAAGAATAATTTTAGTAATTTTATACTTACTGATAATGATATTATTATATACTTTAAAGAGTATCAAATAGCCCCATATAGTTCATCATATTTTGAGTTAAATATTAGTTTAAAAGAATTAAATTTACGATGAATTAAGTACATATATTATAACAAATTATCTTTATGTTTAATAAAATATAACTGAAGGGAGAGATAAATATGTACGGATATCCTTATAATTATAATTATGGATATAACTATGGGTATAATAATAACTCTGGAAGTTATGTATGGATAATAGTTATTGTATTAATAATATTCTTTGTATTGTTCTGGGGTAATGGTAATAGTGGATGTGGTAGTGGATGCGGTTGCAGAAGATGTAATAACTGTAATTCTTAATAAGTTTAGATACTAGGATTAAATATTCTAGTATTTTTCTTTTAAAATTTGTTGTAATAGTTTTAATTTGATGTTATAATTGTATTTAGAATAGGAAGGAGATTTATTAATATGGATAATGGAAATAATCAAAATTATAATGGTGGAGTAAATAATAATATGAATTATAATAATAATATGAATGTTAATGGTAGTAATTCAGGTACTGGTTATGTTAATACTAATAATAATGTTAATAATACAAATACCAATACTAATACTAATGTAAATAATGTTAGTAATAATAAGGATGGTAAGAATTATCAAAAGAAGAAACGTGCTTTATTAGTAGTATTTATGTTCTTACTTTTAGTATTTGTATGTCTTATGTGTTATGTATTTATTTATTCAAAACAACATCCTCCAAAGAGGTATTTATCTCCAGATGAGATAGAAATTAAGCAAATGATATCTAGGGATTATGTAACTAGTGGTAATACTCCAATATATGTTGAGCATACTAATTCTACTGATTATACTGTTAAAAGAGGAGAAGAAGAACTTAAGTTAATAGTAGAAGATAATAAAGTTAAAGTAGATAATGGAGAAGAAAAGATAGATGTAGTATTAAAACTTAATGATAATGATGTTAATAGTGATATTAAATTTATTTGTCAAAGAGGAGAAATTAGTTTGATACTTACTAATGATGGTAAGTTATATAGACCTACTGATAATACTATTAGTAATGATAATACTATAAATGTTGGTGAGATACTTAATAATACACCAGTTAGTTCGTTAATAGAAATTACTAATGCTGATAATATGTATGCTAGAACTATGGAAGATAATAAGATAATTAATGTAAATACAGGTAAGGAATATAATGGTGTTATTAGAGAACTTAAATGTAATGGTGGAATAGTTTATGTTTATGAGGATTATAGTTTTGGATTAGAGGAAGGTAAAGTTGTTGCAAATGAATCTAATTCTGCTATTCTAATAAACATGATATTTGAAAATAAATTAATAGATGTATATGGTAATATTTATGAACTTGATTTTGTTAACAAGACTGTTTCTACTAGTAAACTTGGTACTATGACTAAGGTTGGATTTAGTAGAGATGATAATGGTATATATACTTTAGGGTTAGAGTCTAGTACAGGAGTATATACATTTAAATCTGAGTACTATTATACAAAGTTTTAGAGTAAGAAGTGTCAAATATGATGCTTTTTTTCTTTTAGTTTGATATAATATAGGTAAGGTGGTAAATGTGAGTAAGAAGGATAAGAAAATTAGAAGTATTGTAGCGTTTATTATATTATTTTTATCATTTATATATATGAATTATAGTGATAAGATAAATAGTTTTATTAATAATATTATACCTTTAGGATATACATATGCTAGTAGTATAGAAGATATTGGAGAGTATAATGGTAATAGTTATGTTATATTAAATGATAATAAGACTTATTTTACTGATACTGAAAAAGAAAATACTAATAGTTATCAAAAGTTTAGTGAACTTGATTTACTTGGTAGATGTGGTGTTGCTGAAGCTAATATTAGTTATGATATGATGCCTACTAAAGAAAGAGAATCTATTGGTATGATTAAGCCTAGTGGATGGCATACTGTAAAATATGATATAGTAGATGGAAAATATTTATATAATAGATGTCATTTGATAGGTTATCAATTAACGGGAGAGAATGCAAATCCTCTTAATTTAATTACTTGTACTAGACAGATGAATACTAAGAGTATGTTAGAGTTTGAAAATAAGGTAAGTAAATATATTAAAGAAACAAACAATCATGTTTTATATAGAGTTACTCCAATATTTAAGGATACTGATTTAGTAGCATATGGTGTAGAAATAGAAGCATATTCTGTCGAAGATAATGGTAAGGGTATAGAATTTAATGTATTTATATATAATGTACAAGATGGTATAAATATTAATTATCATGATGGAGAAAGTAGTCTTATAGGGTAGGTGGTTATATGAAGAGAATATTAGTTATTGTTTTAACTATAGTACTTACTTTTATTACTTTTTTACTTGTAGGATTTATGGTGCTTTTATTTACTAAGGGTATAGGAATAGATATTAAGAATAAGTATGTTGATATTACTAAGGCAGAAATAGTATATGATAAAGAGTATGATTTAGGTGATATAAGTATTTCAAATACTAGTGGTAAGATAATATTTAAATATAATGATAAAGATAATATTAGAGTAGTTATATATGGTAATGATAAAGATGAGATAGATAGTTCTTTAGACAGTAATATAAATATAAAAGTAAGTGAAAAGATGTGTATAGGGTTATGTTTGTTAGAAAGAAAAATTATAGTATATATACCTTATGATTATAATAATAATATAAATATTAATACTATTAGTGGTGATATAGATATACTTAAGGGAAATGATATAAATATTACTAGTACTAGTGGTAAAATAAAGATAAATAGTGTTAATAATTTAGATATAAGTAATGTTAGTGGTAAGATAGATATTGATAGTATAAATAGTAGTGTTAATATAGTTACTACAAGTGGTAAGATAAGTATTAATAAATTAGATATAAATAAAGATTCTACTTTAGTTAGTGTAAGTGGTGATGTTAGGGTAAATAATACTAATTCTAATAATAAGGTTAGTACTGTCAGTGGTAAGACTAATATAAATAGTAATAATATTAGTAATTATAATTTGATAGTTAATACTATAAGTGGTAATATATATATAGGAGGATAATTATGAATAGTAAAGAAAAAAGAGTTGTTATGATTATATTAGTATTATTAATAGTGTTATGGATTATGTTTATAATTAAAGTTAATAATAATAAAGTTACTTATAAAGATAATATTAATGTTGTACCTACGATGTATGATTATGTAAGTGATGATTCTTGTTATAGTCCTACTTTACAACTTGTATGGAATGATATGAAGAATATTATTATAGGTAAAGATATAGAGTTTCCATATAAGAATGATACAGTAGATAATTTAAATAAAGAGTATTTTACTAGTGATATGATTAGTGAAGAATATTACTATAAGAATTTTGGACTTAAGACAAAGATGCTTAAGGAAGAGATAGAAAAGGGTATATATGATAAGTTTAAAGAGAAAAGTGATGTATTAGATAATATATCATGGAGTGATGAAGCTAATACTACTAATTATTTATTTTATTCAATGCTTTATAGGGAGTTTAAGTTTAAAAGTAAGTTTAGTAGGTTAGATAGTAATATTAAATTTAAAGATAAGAAAGGGTATGAGTTTTTTGGTACTAAAGATAATGATAGTGAAGAAGTATTAAAACAAATAGAGGTATTATTTTATAATAGTGATGAGGACTATGCAGTATTACTTAATACTCGTGATAACGATGAGGTAATATTATATAAGAATCCTAAGGGAGATACTTTTAATGATATATATACTAATCTTATAAATAATAGAAATAGTTATATGGGAAATAAGATTTTTTCTAGTGAAGATAAACTTGCAATACCTATTATTAAGTTTAATGTGTTAAAAGAATATAAAGAACTTACTAATGTTAGATTTAAGACTATAAATAATGATGATGTTGTTATAGAAAATGCTATTCAAACTATTAATTTTTCACTTGATGAAGAAGGTGGAAAAGTAAAAAGTGAGGGTGCAATTGATACAAATATTATGTCTTTAGGTAACTCTAGAGAGTTTATATTTGACGATACATTTGCATTATTTTTGAAAGAGAAAGATAAAGATACTCCATATTTTGCTTTGAAAGTTAGTGATTTATCTAAGTATCAATAAGGAACTATATTTAAATATGGGAAATAAAACTATTAATGAGATAAGGACTATTAAAAAATAGTCTTTTCAAATTAAGTAAAATATTATATAATAGTAAGTACTGAAGGTTGGTAGTTATGAATCAAGATAAGATAGGTAAATTTATTTATGAACTTAGAATTAAGAATAATTATACTCAAAAAGAACTTGCTAATATGCTTTCTGTTACCAGTCAAGCTATATCTAAATGGGAGAATGGTAGAGGTATACCTGATATAGAACAACTTAAGAAACTTAGTGAGATATTTAATATAAGTTTAAATGAATTACTTGAGGGTAAATTAGAAGAAAAGAAAGTAGTTAAGGAGAAAGTTAGTAATAAAAAGAAATATATTATTATGTTATCTATTATACTTATAGTACTTGTTATATTCTTAGTTAGAAATAGTAATGATAAATCTAGTTTTTCTTTTAGTAGGATTAATACTGATAATTCATGTTTTTTAGTTAAGGGTGTTATTGCATTTAATAAGAATAAGAAGAGTATATATATATCTAATATAGAGTGTAGTGATAATAATAGTGAATTATATTTAGATATGGAATGTATACTTTATGAGAAAGATAATAATATAGAAAAGAGCATATATACTTATGGTAATATAAAAGAAATAGATAGTTATGATAATAATAATGGTCATACTATTAATGAACTACTTAAGGATATAGAGTTTAATATAGATAATTATGATTGTTCTTGTGATAATAATACGTGTGATAATTTATATTTAAGAGTTAATGCTTTAAATACTGAGGGTAAGATTATTACTTATAATATACCACTTGCATTAGAAAATAAATGTATAAATAATTAATGGTAAACGAAGAGTTTAGTTATAAAATATAGTAAAATGTTTAAAATATTAATAATATGTGATATTATTGTTTTGGAGGTAAATTAAGATGAAAGAAGTTAGTATGGATAATAAAAAGAGTATAATATTTCTTATTTTAATTGTTATAATAGTAATAATTACTTTAATTTTAGTTATAAATAAGAATGAAGTAAATAAGGTAAGTGATGGAGAGAAGTTTGCAAAATCATACACAGAACTTACTAGTGATAATGTATTTGTATATAGAAATAGTGAAGAAATTATAAATATATTATCTCATGGTACGGGGGCAGTACTTTTAGGGTTTCCATCTTGTCCTTGGTGTCAAAGATATGTAGTATATTTAAATGAGGTAGCAAAGGAACTTGATATAGATAAGATATATTACTATGATATTTATGAAGATAGAAAGAACAATACTGATACATATAAAAAGATTATAGAGATACTTGGAGATAATGTTAGATATGATAATGAAGGTAATAAGAGAATATATGTTCCATATCTAGTGGGTGTTAATGAGGGTAAGATAGTTGGATTTAATGATGAAACTTCTTATGATACAAAAGGATTTGAAACTCCGGAAGAATACTATAAAGAAAATGACCCAAGTATATTAAAAGAAAGTATAAAAGAAATACTTACTTTATCTAATCCAAATATTTGTAGTAGTTGTAATAAATAACGATTTTATGGTCGTTATTTTTTTTTTACTTGTACTTGATTTAAAAAGATAGTATAATATATTTAAGGGTTATATAGGAGGATATTATGATAAATAAGAAGAAAGATTTAGTTAAGAAATTACTTAAAGATAATACTATTGATGGTAATTATGATGAACTTATAGAGATGTTAATTGATGAGTCTATTTCAATAGATCCTGATAAGGAAAAACTTAGTAAAAGTGAGAAGATAGCAGATGCATTTACTAAAGTAGCAGGTAGTTGGACATTTATTATATTATTTGGAATATTTTTAATTATATGGATTGTTTTTAATACTGTGGGAATAATTAACTATGATAAATATCCATTTATTTTACTTAATTTGTTATTATCTTGTCTGGCGGCGTTTCAGGCTCCAATTATTATGATGAGTCAAAATAGACAAAGTAAAAAAGATAGTTTAAGAAGTAGAAATGATTATAGAACTGATTTAAAGAGTGAGTTAATATTAGAAGAATTACATGATAAGATGGAAGTTATTTTGAGTAATCAAAATAAAATAATGAAATATATTAATGAGAGCGAGAAGAATAATGAATAAAAGAAATATTATAATATTTTTATGCTTAATCTTGTTTTTAATAATTGGATTATATGTAATAAAAATAGATGGTAATGTTATAGATAGTAGTTTTTATAATTTTATTATTAGTTTTAAGAGTAAATATACTACTTTATTTTTTAAGGGGGTTACTTTTTTATCATCTGTTTTGTTTATGGTAGTGGTATCTACATTGTTGCTTTTAGTTAAGAAAATTAAATATCGTAAGTTAATGCTTATTAATATTATTCTTGATGTTATATTAAATACTTGTCTTAAATATATTTTTAGGAGGGAAAGACCTAGAGATATTATGATGGTTATAGAAAATGGATTTAGTTTTCCAAGTGGGCATACAATGCTTGCAACTATATTTTATGGATTTATTATATATTTAATTTATAAAAGTGATAAGAGTAGAAAATTTAAATATGTTAGTATTATATTACTTAGTTTATTAATATTATTAATTGGTATTAGTAGGATATATCTTGGGGTACATTATACTACTGATGTACTTGGAGGATATTTAATTAGTATTAGTTATCTTATGGTATTTATATATTATATAGAAAAGAAAAATCTTTTAGAAAAAATGAAATGAGGGATAGAATGTTAGAACTTAAAAATATAAAGAAAGATTATGTTACTGATACATCAAAAGTTAGTGCTTTAAAAGATGTAAATATTACTTTTAGAGAACATGAGTTTGTATCAATACTAGGTCCTTCAGGATGTGGGAAGACTACTTTACTTAATATAATCGGGGGATTAGATGATTATACTAAGGGAGATTTAATTATTAATGGTAAGAGTACAAAAAAATATACTGATAATGATTGGGATACTTATAGGAATCATAATGTTGGTTTTGTATTTCAAAGTTATAATTTGATTAGTCATCAGTCTGTTTTAGCAAATGTTGAACTTGCACTTACTTTAAGTGGAGTAGATGTAGTAACAAGAAGAAAAAGAGCAATTGAAGTATTAGAGAAAGTTGGACTTAAGGAACAAATATATAAACGCCCTAATCAACTTTCTGGGGGACAGATGCAGAGAGTTGCTATTGCAAGAGCATTAGTTAATGACCCTGATATAATTTTAGCAGATGAACCTACTGGTGCGTTGTTTAAATCAAAAAATAATAATTATAGTTTTAAGCCTTTATTTTCCTTATAAATATTAGTGAATTTGATACAGACAATCTGTATCTTTTTTTGTCGTTAAAATAGAAAAGGGGGAATTATAAATGACAAATAAAAATTATAGTGAGAGTACCATAAAAGTTGGTACTTTTTTTAGTGGTATTGGAGCACCAGAAAAAGCTTTTCAAAAATTAAAAGATGAAAAAATAATTAAGGATTATACATTAGAATTTTTTTCTGAAATAGACAAAAATGCAATCAAATCATTTTGTGCTATTCATAATATAGATGAATCATTAAATTTAGGTAGTATTACAGAAATAAAAGGAGAGAATTTACCTTATTGTGATATATGGATCGGAGGGTTTCCATGCCAGGATATCAGCTGTGCTGGTAAAATGAAAGGATTTGATTTTAAGAGTTCTACTAGATCAAGTCTAGGTTGGGAAATGATAAGATTACTAAAAGAAGTAAAAGAGAAACCACACTATGTAATATTTGAAAATGTTGCTAATATTACTAGTAAAGCATTTAAAAGTACACTAGACTTGTTTAAACAAGATTTAATTAGCTTAGGATATACATTATATGATAAAGTGTTAAATGCTATTGATTATGGAGTACCACAAACAAGAAAAAGATATTTTCTTGTTGCTATATTAGATAAGAACGAAGAGTTTAGCTTTATTGAAGGTACAGGATGCTCTAAAACGTTATTAGATTATTTAGAAAGAGATGTAGACGAAAAATATTATTTAACTACAAATAAATATAAAATAGTTAATAATAAAATTATATTTAATAAAAAAAATAATCCTGATAGGGAGTATGAAGTTGATTTAAAAAAGTATAATACAGGTGGTGTTTGTGGCAAAGATAAAAGTTGTAAGTTTGCTCAATCTTCGAGAGTATTTTCTCAAAAGGGATATGCACCAACACTTACAGCAAATAATACATCTGATAATTGTAAGATTTTGATAGAGGGGGTTTAAATATGAGAATTAGAAAATTAACATCCAAAGAGGCTTGGAGACTTATGGGTTTTAATGATGATGATTATAATAAAGCAAAAAGAGTATGTGCAGAAACATATTTATATCATCAAGCAGGGAATTCAATAGTAGTAGATGTAATTTATAATGTATTGAAGTCAATTTTTGTATAAATAAAGCACTAGTAGGGAAATAAAACTTTCCCTATTAGTGTTTTTTTATTTGAAAAACTATTAATAAATTGATTTTATAAAATTCGTGTTATAATATTATGTGGAAAGAAAGTTAAGAAAAAGGTGATTTTGATGAATTATACATTAGATAAGGTAACGTTAGATGAAAAAGAAATATTATATAATTTATTACAATTTGCTTTATATGATGGTAGTCAATATATAGAAAATGATTTAAATGAAAATGCTAAATTTCAGTATAAATGGTTTGATAATTATTTTACAGATGAAGATAGAGATGCTTACTTTATAAAAAGGGGCAAAACATATTTAGGATTTGTAATGATAAATGAAAATTTGAAATTCAATAGTAATGGAAAATGTATAGCGGAATTCTTAATAATGCCACAATATAGGAGAAATCATATAGGTAAAAAAGTTGCAATGGAAATTTTTGAAAAATATAGAGGATATTGGGAAGTTGAACCAATGAAGAATAGTAAGCAAGCATATTTATTTTGGAAAAAAACAATAAAAGAATATACAAGTGGTAATTATATTGTTAAAAATAGTGGTGAATCTGAAATATTTGTTTTTAATAATAAATAAAAGAAGTTAGTCTGAGAATAATATAATTTTGTGTCTTTTTGATTATGTATGTTTTGAATGAAAGGAATGAAGAAATTAATGCAAATAATAGAATATCAAAAAAAATATTTAGAAGATGTTAAAGATTTACTTGTGGAACTTGAAGAATATATATTAACAATTGATAAGGACAATTTAGATCAATTACATCCTGAATATAGAGATAAAATGGCTATTTTGGATTTGAAAGAAGTGAATAATAATAATGGTAAGTGTTATTTAGCAGTAGAAAATAATAAGGTTGTCGGTTTAATAATGGGGTATGTTAGAACCTATGATGAATACGATTATTTAGATTATAAATGTCCTAGAAGTGGTGAAGTTTCAGAATTGATAGTATCTAAAAATGCTAGAAGCAAGGGTATTGGTAAACAACTTATGCAAAAAATTGAAGAGTATTTAACAGAAGTAGGTTGTGAATATATTTTTATTGATGTTTTCGCTTATAATAAAAATGCTATTAAATTTTATGAAAAACTTGGCTTTCATACAAGAGGTTTAATTGATGTAAAAAAATTAAATAATGAAAGTAATTATAAATGTATTATTGCAACAAAAGAATTATTAACTAAGAAATGGGATATAGAAATAAAAAAACATGATAATTCAGATGTTTGGAAAAAATTCAAAATAGAATCATTACGTAATATTGATAATAGAATTGTTTACGTGGGTATTCTTAATAATGAAATAATTACTGAAGCAACAGCAATCGTTTCTGAAAATGATATAGATATGCAAAATAAAGATAGTTTAGTAGGTGAAGGTAAAGCATATTTAACAGCTTTTAGAACAAATAAAAAATTTGAAAATCAAGGATATTTTTCAAAATTATATAAATTTATGGAAAATGATTTAAAAAAGAGAGGCTTTAATTCCTTAACACTAGGTGTTGAACCATGTGAGACAAGAAACATACAGATATATTTAAAATGGGGGTTTTCAAAATATATAAAAACAGATTATGAATATTATCCAAATGGGGAAAAGATACTTGTAAATTATTATGAAAAAGTAATCTAGTAAGAAAGGAGAACCTATTGTGAAAAAAGATACTGTAAATATCATTTTTGGTGATAGTATTGCTTATGGATTGGGCGATACTGAATGTTTTGGTTGGTTGAATAGATTAAGAAAAAAAGATGAAAAATTATTGAAAGAGTTTTTCTTGAACTTAAGTATTCCAGGACAAACTTCATCTGAAATTGTTGAGAGATTTGAGTTTGAACTAAAAAGGAGATTTAATTATGATGATGAATTTAAACTTTTTTTCTCATTTGGTATTAAAGATGCATTAAAATTAGGATATGATAAAACTTATCTGAAAATATTTGAACATAATATTATTGAGTTAATTAAAATTGCAAAAAATTATACAACCAATATACATTTTCTTGGCTTACTGAATGTTAATGAAACAATTAGAGTAGGTTATAAAAGAGAAAATATTGATACAATTAACGAGTGCTTGGAAACATTGTGCCATAAATATTCTATCAATTTTATTAATATGTTTGATGTTATAAATATAAAAGATTTATGTGATGGTCTACATCCTAATGAGTTAGGACATGAAAAAATAAGTCAATATTTATATGAGAGTTTATATAAAAATTCATAATAGATGACTTCATCAAATAATTATAAAATTGCTTACAATTGCAAAAAATCCTAAATATACCACATTTTCTTAAAAAACTATTGACAATTTTTGGAAAAATGATAAAATATTGGTTAAATTTATTTGGGAGGTTCATTAGTATGATTAAATTAATTGACGAAATTATAACTGATTATTCAAAAAAATTAAGTGCTAGAAACCAATATTATACTAACACTATTTATTCATGCTTCTATTCATGCTCAAATAAAAATAATATTTTAAAATCGGTGTCAGTTAAAACATTATAATATAGTGTTTTTCGGCACCGATTATTTTTTTATTTAGGAGGTGTTTTAGTGAATAATATTACGCTACAAGATTTACTAGAAAAATTAAAGGAATACAATCCAGATGAAATAGAGATTGTAAAAAAAGCTTATAATTATGCTGATAATTTACATTCCGGGCAAATGAGACAAAGTGGGGAACCATATATTAGTCATCCATTAAATGTTGCATATATTTTGGCAGAGATGCATG
>OIYG01000230.1_pt1 | contig 61239 bp, 77 predicted proteins | sample 1587861 | NCBI WGS metagenome assembly OIYG01 (sample SAMN03283272) | human gut metagenome | biome: human-associated habitat; material: feces | host: Homo sapiens | place: Peru | collected 2012
CACTGCTCCATGTGGGACTCTATCAGGCCTTTCATGAATTGGTTTACGGATACATTGTTAATCTTTGCCAGCTGTTTTATGGCTTCGATTTGTTCCTCTGGGACAATAAGGTGAAGATGTTTTAGCTCTACATCTGGGTTGTCAGGTTTCCTGCCTCTTTTCTTTGGCTCCTCCAGCTTAGGCTTTTTGATTATATCCTTGGCAGCCTCTTTGTAAACATCAAAAGGGTTGACTGCTTTGCTAAAATCTTTTCCCATTACTCTTCCTCCGTTTCAGAATCCCGATAACCGAAAATTTCTTGTATCAGTCCTAAGTAATCTTTAGCAGCATTGCTATTTTTGTCATAAGAGAAAATATCCTTAACACTGGCTTGGGCTTCCTTAATGGCTACATTTTCTCTGATACCTGTTTCAAAAACTTTTGTTTTCATTTTTGTAGCAGCGCTCTTAAAGAGTTTGTTCATATCCTGTGCAATGCGGGTGCGCTCATTATAGCGCGTCATTATTATGCCCGCTATCCTCAGTCTGGAGTTGCAGTATTCTTTGACTGACTCTACTGTAGCATACAGCTGACTCACACCTTGCAGACTTAGGATGTCAGCCTGAGCAGGAATTATTACCCTGTCTGCTGCGGTCAGCGCATTTGCTGTCAGAGTCCCCAGGGCAGGTGGCGTATCTATTATGATGAAGTCATACTCCTTAGCTTTACTGCTACCTTTAATGGCCTCCTGTAGCTTATATGACCTGCTTATAGGGTCTGTCAACCTGCCATCAATGGAAGCAAGAAACATGGAGGCAGGAACAATGTCATACTTCTCTAACTGCTGGATTCCCTCAAACAGCCTTGCCTCACCAACAAGGCACTCCAATATGGTAACGACATCAGCATTCTGAGTGTCAGTTACAGCGCCACATACTTGTGATAGATTACTCTGTGGGTCCAGGTCTAAAAGAAGAACCCTCTTTCCGTAATAGTCCCAAAGCCCAGCGGCCAGATTTTGAGCGGTGGTGGATTTTCCTACTCCTCCCTTTTGGTTAGCGATGGCGAAAACCTGCATGATAATACCCCTTTCAAAAAAAAATTTTTAAAAAATTTCTCTAAAACATTTATACAGAAAATACTTTCCAAACTGAACATAACTAGCATAACTAGCAGCTTGGGAATGTTGGTATTTATGAATATTCTATACTATTATTACATGAATAGCAACAAAAAAACTCATGCTAGTTATGAATTAATTGTTCAATAATAGCATGAGTAACAACAATAGCAACAATAGCAGTTTTTATTATTTCTATTTCTTGAATAAGTTGTTTTGTTGACAAGTTTCTAGAGATGTAGTATTATGTCTGTAAAAGTTCTTTGAAAATAAAAAAGAGCAGGTCTTGTGTGAGATTGCCGTCTCAGACAAGCCTTAGAGTACGATTAAGACACAATCATACACCAAGTTTTCCTGCATATCTTTATGTAGGAATTATAACATAAAAGGTCAGCGTTGGTCAATCGTACCAGCGCTTTTTTAGTGGAACAATTTAAATAAATTTCAAATAAGATATAAACCAAAAAGATTTAAGCATTTTGGTTGTTTGGCGGCGGTTCAGATTATTGTTAGTTTTCTTGACCGTTTGCGACAAGTGGAGAGCGACCACTATAAAAAGGCAGTCTAATCCAGCTCATGCAGAGAATGGATTCGTCTTAACGCGATTGTCTAATGTTTGTGTTGCGTTACGGCGTCAGCAGGTAAAGAGTTCCAAGCCTGTGTTAAGCCTAAGTCCTGGTATCAGGATAAGTTGCTAGCAATAGCAGCGTGGCAAAAGGGAGCGGGGGTATCGTTAGGGCCAGCACCATACTAACCAAGGCTGGGGAGGTACATCAGATAGGCGAAAGCCAAGCAGTCAGACGCTCGATAACGACTGTAGAAAGATGTATGATAAGTCACAAACAGAAACACGGATACTCGAACGACGGGGCATTTTATGTTTAGGCAGACTTTCTTACGCTTGTCGTAGGAGTAGTCTGTCCAAAAGCCGTTGCTTTCACTCCGAAGCATTTTATAATCTCTACAGTTCCAGAGTCAACTCTATTCGTGAAAGTTTCTACCAATTTGGCTCATGCTCCAGAATGAGTATATACTATATATAGTGTTTAGAGAGTATTAGTATACTATATATAGTGGTTGATTTAATTGATTAACTTTAATATGAGTAATTGATAATGATACGCATTATCTTCATTGTGTTAATATAAAACATTTGATATAATATAATTGCGCACATAAATGAATAAGACCAGCCGTATTTGAAGCCTAACGCGCTCCCCAGATACGGCATGTCTTGTTTGTATATGTGCTTTTTTTTATTATCTTTTTTGGAGGTGGCACATGGAGAATGAGGACGTCAGGGCTGAAATTCAAGAGATAAAAGAACAACTGATTCAGATTAGGACGATGCTTGAAATTTTAAACAGGCAGTTCGGTGAGAATCAGCCAAGGCTGGCGTATCTTGAACGTGAAACCGAGAGGCAGAAGGATAGTTTGAAGCAGGCCCACCATAGGATAGATGAGGTGAACACCAGAACTTATTGGCTTATTGGTGCCTGCATTACGCTGTTGGGTATTTTTGTTAGTGCATTTGTGAGGTGATTGCTTATGGAGAAATTAAAACAGCTGTTTACGGCTATTCAGACAAAACAGATTGGGGTACTTGTAACAGTTATGATGGTATTCCTGGCACTGGTAATGTTTAGCTGGTTTATTGGCTTCTGGGCCAATGGACTGTGTGGAGCGAAGTTTGATTTGGGTAGCTGTTGGCAGGGGATTTCCGCAGTAGTAGCAGGTATGACAGGTGTAGCTGCCTTGGCTGGCAGTAAGTATGCCCGCTACTATCTGGACAGTAAGTATAATTCCGGTGATGGGGAACGTCCTGAGTAATGGAGGTGCAATTATGCAGAGAGCAAAGATTATTGAAACTGATTTGAACTTTAGAGGGCTTGATAACCGCAGGGTGACTGATATGATTGTCATTCATCACACGGGCAACCCGACTGATGATGATTTGTCTGCTGCTGAAATCCATGAGAGCCACAGAGCACAGGGGTGGGCTGGTATCGGCTATCACTATGTTGTGCGGAAAGATGGCAGCATTGAGAGAGGTCGTCCACATTGGACGATTGGAGCTCATGCTGTTGGTGAAAATTCTCATACTATTGGTATCCATGTTTGCGGTAACTTTGAAATTGGCCAGCCGACTGACAAGCAGATTGAGGCATTGGCTATGCTGCTAGGCACTATCTGCCACGATTACCAGTTACCTATTGATAGCAACCATGTAGTCGGGCATCGTGATTTGATGGCTACTGCTTGCCCTGGTGAGAACTTGTACAACATTTTGCAGACTGTACGAGGCAAGGCTATTTGGTATCAGCAGAATTAAGGAGAGTGCAATGCAGAAAATAAAGGATTGGATTCTAAATAATAAATATAAAACAGCCCAGATTATTACCGCTGTAATCCTGATTGTTCTGCTTGTATTTTTTGTGGTTAAGGCTTGGGAGGCGCACACAACCAAGCCTGTGACTACAATACCACAGCAACAGGCGGAAACACCGGCAGGGGTTGAAAAGGCTGCCAGCAATGCCCACATCAAATTAGATAGCGGGCAGACTAAGCAGGTGTCGGAAACTATCAGGGAAATCAGGGTAACTGAAAAAGAGCCAGTATATATCATTCAGACTACAGGCGACAAGGCACAGGAGGCCTCTGAAAAGGCCAGTAAGCAAGAGAAAGCAGACTTCTCTATAGTCACCGATAAAGACCACCCAGACGAGGCCGTAGAGCTTGATAAGCTGGATAAAGACACGACTGTTAATCTCAATCAGTACAACGTACAGGCTTACAAGAAGCACATCAACACCATAGAGTATTACCCTGCTGAAAAGACTGTGGGCTATACCCACCAGTGGAAAATCAGCAAAAGCGGAAAATATATGGGGGTTGGCGTTGATTATGATACGGACGATGGCAGAATAATGGCAAAAGTGACATATTCTTGGTGAATTAGGAGGGATTTTTTGTGAAATTATTTATCTCACAGGGTATGCGTGGAAAGACCGATGAGGATATTTTGGCGGAACGCAACAAGGCTATTGAAATAGTCAGAAAAATGTTTCCAGACGATGAAGTAGAAGTATTGGATTCGTTTTTTCAGAATGAAGAAGAACCAGCTGATGTTAAGGTAAGTGGCCTGTGGTGGCTTGGTAAATCACTTGAAATTCTTGCAAAAGCCGATGTTGCTTATTTTGCAGAGGGGTGGGAGTATTACCGAGGTTGCCGTATGGAACATAGTGCTTGCTTGCGGTATGGAGTGAAGATTATTAATTACGAGGGTGTTTATCATGGCAAAGGATTGGAGTAATTGCAAGACAATATACACCATAGGTGCCACGAATCACTCGGAAGAAGTACGAGCCAGCGAGGATTACTATGCCACGGAGCCAAAGGCTGTTGAGGTGCTGCTAGAGGCAGAGAAATTCTGTCCTGTTATTTGGGAACCAGCATGCGGTGAGGGACACATGTCAGAAGTTCTCAAAAAGCACGGGCACATCGTCACAAGCACTGACCTTGTAGATAGAGGTTACGGCGATATATCAGATTTTCTAAATAGCGATTTTAAGGTGGAAAAATGCGATATAATCACAAATCCGCCTTATAAATATGCTTTAGAGTTTTGTCAAAGGGCTATAGATGTGCTTGATGATGGGCATAAAGTGGCTATGTTTCTAAGGTTGCAGTTTTTGGAAAGCAAAAGAAGAAAGCAATTTTTCTTAGACAATCCTCCTAAAATAGTCTATGTCAGCTCATCAAGATTGCATTGTGCTAGAAATGGCAATTTCTCAGATGCAACAGGAAGTAAAAGCAATGCAGTAGCTTATGCATGGTTCGTGTGGGAAAAAGGGTATCAGGGTACTACAAGCCTAAAATGGATAAATTAGGGGGATATATGGAAAAAGAACATATAATCTAAACAAATTTACTGAATATATATTTGTTGCTATTGTTGGTATTATTAATTATTAGAAACATTAATAGCAATAATAGCAATACTACCATAATTATCAGAAAACGCCGTAAAACCCCTGTCTTTAGACATGGGGATATAAGGCTTTCTTAGATAAGCTAAAGAATAAAATACCGTGGGGCACACGGAAATCTACGCTTGGGGAGAGCGTGTCAGACATATAGGCCACGGCCTATATGCAGTGCTCAAGGAACCAAGAATCCCATGCCTAAAGGCAGGGGAGTGTCAACAATCATTTATATCATGATTAGCAGTGTTAGCATGATTATCATGATTACCAATACTACCAAGAATAGTATAAAACATGATAATAAAATTAAGACCATAATTATCAATACTAGCATGATTAGCAAGTTTAGTATAATTACCAAAGAACAGAGGTGATATTTTATGAGTTTTACAAAAGATACACTTGGCACTACGGAATCTGTCGGCGGTGTAAGTCTGTTTGAATCCCTACGCTCTAGCCAAAATGCCAGCGGAAGCTACAGTGGATTAATGTCTGCTGGTGACAAAGCTAAGCTGGATGGCATTGAGGAGGGAGCAAATAAGTATATTCACCCTAACAGCGGTGTAGTCCCGGGCAGGTATTTATTCGTCGTGGTAGATGAGCAAGGACATGTGACGGACGCCACGGCAGCCCCGAACGGAACCCTTGCAGAACATGAAATAACTGACGTATTCATCAGAGATGGCACTATACATATAGCGGAGAACAGCATTTCGCCATTGACAGCAGAAAGCAATTTGGAGGCAACTAAAATCGTAGGAGTCCTTTCAAGCAGTCAGTTGCCGAATGTACTTGCAGAATATGGTATTGAAGATGTATCGCTGATTGATGGTACTGTAAGAATCGGCGATAACTCTATAACACCCTTAACTGCTGATAGTCCTTTGTCTGCTAAAAAAGTAGTAGGAGTGCTGGGATTGGAAAACATTCCAAGAGGTGCTGAAAGAACGATTGTCGTTGCTGATGATAATGCCAGATTTGCGCTTACAGCTGACGACGTGCAAAAAGGCGATGTGGTTAAGGTAAATAGCACCTCAAAGATGTATATTGTGCTTGATACTTCTAAGCTGGACAGTGAAGAAGGATATATGGAATACAGCAATGGTTTTGTACTTACACCAGCAACTGCAAGTAAATTAGGCGGTGTTATTGTCCCAGGGAATGCAGGTATTAACCTTACTGATGAGGGCGCAATATCTATTAAGATGGGGAACGGCTTAGATGTTTCTCCAGAGGGCGCGATTACAATCAAGACTGGTACGGGGCTAGAGATTTCTCCAGATGGTACAATAGACATCAACCAAGCAGAAGTAAAGGGAGATGATGTATGGACCACAAACAAGTATGGTAATTTTGTGGTTCTTGCAAAACCAACCGTAAATAGAGATTTTTATATAAATGCGCATGGCAATTTATCAATAAAGAATAAGGAGGCGACAGCTAATGGCTGATGAAATTGTAAGGGGCTGGGACCCATCTATTGATGGCAAAGGAACGTTAGGACATGCGGATTTTAGATGGGGTGAAGTAAATGCGGTAAAATACAATGCTGCTACAGTAGTAACAGATAACATTGAAGCAAAGACTATTTCTGGCGAAATTGCGCCAAAGTTAGTATCTAAAATCGTTCATTCCGATGATTCTATCACAATAACCCAGGCGGATGGCAGCCAGTCTACAGTACCGCTGACCGGCGAAACTACGCTGGGCTGGTGCAGAAAGCGTCGTATTGAAAAGTCTGGCAACACAGTAAAACTGTACTGGGAGGATCCGAAAGGCGGTTACGCGCAGTGGGCCAAGACTGTAATTGTAAAAAAGCAGGGGGCTTATCCAGAGTCTCCGAGTGATGGTATTACTGTAGTTACGACTACCGAGCGTGACAAGTATAAAACAAATCCGTACACCGACACACAGGCTGACGCGGATAAGTGGTACTATCGCGCTTTTCCGGTATCTGCCGGCGGTAACACCAGCTATCACCGACTCAACAAATTTGGCTTCTGGCACTATGCTATCTGGATTGACCGGGAGGACGGCGTAGAAGCTACCTGCGTTCACAATATGGACGGATATGACAATCAGGATTACCGACCTATTAAGATGATTTTCGATACAGATGTTGAGAAAAACGTCCTTGACTGGGGCGATTGGGAAAATGCTCAGTTTATGCCGAAGCCTTGTATGTTACGCAACAACGGCACTGTAGACTACTATCTCAACCCTAATAATTACAATCAGAAAGCTGATGGTTCTCCGACTACAGATATTTCTGATGTGAATTACGACGGTAATGCGATGACGGAATGGAGTCCAGTCTTTACTAAGAATGAGACTATTGGCACCAAGCATTATATCTACTACTGCTCCGAGAAGCTGGATGATAGCTATGAGTGCTACTCTGCAAAGAAAGACGATGGCACATATGGCGAACACTGGTATATGCCTATTTACGAGGGCAGGGTAGTAAACAATGTTATGAGGTCTTTGTCTACCGGCACTGATGGCACAGGCACGGGTGCAGCACTGCCAACGGCTAGCACCACTATGGACCAGGAAATGACATACGCTAAAGCAAACGGCACAGGCTGGAACATTACCAATTGGGCTGATGAAAATCTTATAGCCATGTTGGGCGTTTTGGTAATGGGCAGGCTGAATTGTGCTATAGCCATAGGCTACAATTGTGGCTCCAGCTCCGGCGGATTAACTCACAAAGTCGGCACTGGTAACAAGAAAGGCATGTTCTTTGGGCATTACACTATTTCTGCATATGCCACCAAATTTTTCGGCATGGAAAACTGGTGGGGACATAGATGGCGGCGTTGTGTAGGCTTAATCACAAAAGATTATAAAGTCTTTGTAAAAATGACAAAGAGTATCATCGACGGCTCTACAGTGCAGAATTACAATAGCACTGCTGACGGATACATCAATACCGGCATAACAGTACCGGCAATGAGTGGTAGCTATTTTGTTGATGTAGCTAACAGCAAGTATGGCTTTGCCATACCGACGGCTCTCACTAAGTACAAAGGCGATACCGGTACTGCTGGCGGTTCTGCTTCCACATATTACTGTGATGGTGGCTGGTCTGCTGGCGGTGTCTGTGCTCTGGTTTCCGGCGGCGATGTGTACGACGGGGCGGCCTCTGGCCTCTTCTGCTTCTATGTGTCCTCTGCCCCGTCGGGTGCGGGTTGGAGCTTCGGGGCCTCCTTGTCTTTTAAGAGCTTTTAGAGAGGGTTCAAGGGAGAAACCTCTCCCTTGGATTGGCTAAGACCACTAACTAACGAATAAAAAACTATAAATAGGGACTGTATGGGCGTGTGCTCTGATTTCCGGCGGCAATGTGAACAACGGGACGGCCTCTGGCCTCTTCTGCTTCAATGTGTCCAATGCCCCGTCGAATGCGAATTGGAACATCGGGGCCTCCAATCTTTACCGAAAAAAATAATGCCTGTACTCTTCCGCACCGAAAGGGGAAAATTAAGCCGTAAAAAGCACGGATTAGTAAGGTTGCCGAATATCCGTGAGGCGATAAAGACAGATGAACACTGTAAATAACTTGTTTGATAAGATATGTACAAAAGAAAACATCCTTTTAGCTATCCGCAAAGCAGCCAGGGGAAAGCGAAAGAAGCGTGTAGTACAGCAGGTACTAGCTGATGAAGAAGCGGTAGCAGATAAACTGCTGGAGCAATTGCAAAGTGGCACGTGGCACCCGAATGCAATTCATAGTGTCAAAGTGATTAATGACGGCATTCAGCAGAAGAAACGCGAAATAGTCTGCCCGGATTTTGCAAATGAGCAGATTGTACATCACGCAATACTAAATATCTGCGCACCGATTTTTCAAAGAAGATTCTATAAATACTCATGCGCAAGCATACCTGGCCGTGGTGTTGAGTACGCTGTGAAGTATATCCGCAAAGCTAAAGCTGATAGAAAGAATACAAAATATTTCGCTGTTCTTGATATACGGAAATTCTTCAACAGTATAAAGCCGTCAAAGGTCTTTCATGCAATACGGCGCATAATACGCGATAAGCGTGTACTAGCACTGTTTGCAAGGATACTGAGAGCTAACAAAATCGTCAGGCTGGATGGCAGTAGAATTAAGCGTGGTACTCCTATAGGGCTGTATACAAGCCCTTGGTTCGCTAATATATTGCTGACTAGCTTAGATAATTTAATCAAAGCTAACGGAGTAAAATACTATATCCGATACAACGACGATATGCTAATCTTTCACGCTAACAAGCGTAAGCTCAAAAAGATTTTGGAGCTGGCAGAACAGCATATCAGCTCTTTAGGGCTGGTACTGAAAAGGCCGTGGCAGATACATATGCTATCTAAAGTGAAGATAAGCTTCATAGGGGCTACAATCTCACAAGAGAAAATTGTACTGAAAGATAAAGTATTTCTGCGGGCTAAGCGAACTGCTACTAGGATTGCTAAGAAAGATAGAATCACAACATATGATGCTCATAAAATGCTATCGTATGGTGGCAGATTTAGTCATTTTGACACATATCAAGCATTTCAAAAGTACATATCTAGCAAAATAAGTATGAAGCTCATGAGAGCAATTGTAAGTAAAGGAGACAGGAAACATGTTCACAAAAAGTCAGAGTAAAGAAAAACCATTGGCGGTTGAGAATGTAGGCAATGACCGCTACATTATCCGCCAGAACATCACAAAGACCGACGACGGCAACGGGGGTACAATCTATACCTATGATGAAAATATCGTCACTAAGAGCGCCTTGGACGTTATGCAGTGCGTTGAGGGCGTTGAGTTGAAGCGGGAGGCTGTCATTATTGACGAGTACACCCAACAGCTAATGGAGGAGGGAACACTGTAATGAAAGCAGTAGTAGCAAGTTTTAAGAGACTGTATGAAGCCGGCAAGGTAACTAAGGACGACATGAAAAAACGTGTCGTTCGCGGTATCATCACAGAAGATGAGTATAAAATTATCACAGGTGAAGATTATGCAGCATGATTTTCAAAAGATTAAGCAGAAAACAGATCTGCAGCTGCAAGAAGAGCTTAGTGCAATGAGCAATGAAGAGCTGATTGAAATGAATATCAAGTTATTGAGATTACTTAGTTTATATACAGTAAGGAGTGATGGTTATGGACAGGCGGTATGATTTAAGGAAGCTGGGGACAGTTTTAGCTGTACTGACTAACAGGGTGACAAAGGATATGCGGTGTGTATTGGCGGTTGGCATTATGACTCTTGTGGTCAGCTTAATAACTATGGTGATGGTGCTATACATGGCAACGAATGAGTACCGTGCTGGCGCCTGCATAGTAGGCACTACGGCTATTACTAGCATATGCAAAACAGCTAAGGCAAAGGCAGGTGCACGTGCAGAGTATGCCAAGCATACAATAGATTGTGTGGTGTAAGCTATGTTATGGCACAGAAAACTGGCTAAGAAATTTCTCAATGAGTCAACTCTTACGGACTTCTGGGACATTGTTAAGGAAGCCAAAATCACAACGCTAGATATGGAGATATTGGATGCCGTGTTCATTGATGGCAAAAGCATGGTACAGGTTTCGATGGAGCAGGGGTATTCTGTGGAAAAGGTAAAAACCACGTTGCAGCGTGGCTATGACAAGGTGTATCGTGCACTGGAAAAGCATAATAAGCTATAAGTACATTAAAAAAGAGACTCCCATTGTAGAGCCTCTTTTTTGTTACAAAATATTATTTCATCAAAAAATAAATTAATATAATTATACCTACTGTTATGAAAAAATATTTAGCACAGCTTCCTGTAGATGATGATATTTTTTTATGTGCATAAACTGCCCATTCTTCACGACAACCCATCGTTGAATAGTGCATTTCTCCGATGTTTAGCAATAACATAGTAGCACTCCGTGTACTAATACCCATTTCTTTAAATAATGCACCTGCTTCTTCTCTCAGGGCAAGTAATTCTTGTTTTTCTGATGGTGGGACAATTTTTAATAAATTTCTAATATCTTCTTTCTCCATGCCTGCCATCAGAAGATAGATTTTAGGGACAGCAATATCAACATTAACATTATGTTCGCTACCGATAGACACAGGCTCCATATCCCATTCAAACATTCCTACCAATTCCCTCCTTATCCGATAATTTATTTCTTCCTAGTCGTGGGTGGAACTGTAACATTATAGCTCGTACCATCTTCTTACCGCAGTATTCTATATGGCTTTTTCGCCTATTAGTGTTTAGCAAGGGTAGTCCGATGAATACAAATGCTATATCGTTAATATGATTTGCATTATTGGTTGACAGTGACACCACAATTCCAGTAGCTATTAGCTTGTCCCAACACAACGCTTGGCCGGTGTCGTTGATTATGGTTTCTGCTGTAAGGTACTGTGTAGTTATTGCACTTCTATAGTCCTGCTCTGGGATAATGTGCCTTGCATGGAAGCTCATTAACATCAGAGGGAGGATTAAGAAAATGGTCAACCGTTTTCTCATGCTTGCTCCTTACTACTCGGCAGTAATGATGATAACATCGCCGATAAGCTCAACGATGTCTTCGGTGGTTTCAATGTTCTTACCCACGGATTTTCCTCCACAATATATATTTCACCTGCTGCGTTGTCCTTTCATCAGCACAGTTCGTATTGGGTGATGGCTATGTGGTTATTTGGAAACAGTATGCACTACACCTATACCGCCATTTCTAATGGCTTCTTCATAGGTCAGTGTAATGATGTCCCGAATCCTATCCTGTTGTTGCTTAGTGAGCTTGGCTATTACCCCAGGCTCATTTATTGTGCCAGTCATTTCTATGTGGCTGATTTTCTTTAGAAATGCTGGGTTATCTTTAAAGAGGACTTCCAATAGATTAAAAGATGGAGTGTCTTTATCTTCTTCAATATTTTGAGCTGCCATTATACTAAGAGGGTCGACCTGTAGGATTTCAGATAGTTTTTCTATCTTATCTCTACGCAAATTGCTGCCTTCGCCAGATTCCCAGCGGGACACAGTTGCTTCTGTGACACCTGCATAATCAGCAACCTCTTTTTGAGTTAATCCCAAGTGCAGGCGGCGCTCTTTTATAAATTTAGCCATTTCAGAAAAATCCGTTGCGCCCATTAAAACAGCTGGTGTAGTGTGCAATGCTTCGGCAATTTTATATAGCTTCATTTGTTTTGGTACATATTTACCTTTTAGGTATTCACTTAATGTACCTCCGCTTATGCCTGTGGCACGTGATAAGTCTACAGCCCTTAGTCCTGCCCTATCCATATAGCGTTTCAGTCGTGCGGCAAATTCTTTATTATAAGTAGCACGGTCTTTCACAGTAACACCACCTTTCATGTATACATATATTATACATAAAAATTATGAAAAAGTACATTAAAAATTTGGAAAACCATAACTTAAATGTTTGTAAAAAATAATCTTGCATAAAAGCTCTAAATAAGTTATAATAAAACTCGGAAATACGAAGAAAGCAAAATTCGTTTTCCTAAAAAATAAGAAAGGGCTAAAACTATGGAATTTGATTACAGCAAACTCCGAGGACGAATTAGAGAGATTCTAGGTTCAGAAGCAAATTTTTGTGATAAAATGCCACTAACTCGCTCCACGGTAAGTTTGAAGTTGAATGGCAAAGTGGAATTTACTCAAAGCGAAATTGCAGCTGCAATGGAAGTTCTTCAACTACCTAAGAGCGCAATAGGCGACTATTTTTTTAAAGAAAAACTTCGGAAAACAGAGGAAATGAAAATCTGAAAACAAAGGAGGCTAGTATGAATTTAGCAGTTATTGAACACGCAGGAGAGCGTGTATTGACAACAGAACAGTTGGCAGAGGTTTATGAATGTGATGTAAAACGCATATCGGAAAACTTCAAACGCAATGAAGATAGATTCGTTGAAAATAAACATTATTTCAAACTAACAGGGGACTCACTTAAAGTATTCAAGGCTTCATTAGGTAATCAGCAAATTGCGGAAAACCTAAAATTTGCTCCCACAATCTATCTCTGGACTCGTCGAGGAGCTTCCAGACATTGCAAAATGTTAGGCACAGATAAAGCATGGGAAATGTTCGACCAACTGGAAGAAACATACTTCAATCCAAAACCTAAACAGCTGACACCAGCAGAGCAGATGGCTCAGGGGTTGTTAGCTGCCAAGGAATTGTTAGAGGCCAAGGAAAAGCAGGTCAAAGAACTTACAGAAACTTGCTCCCAGCAGCAACAGGTAATTGGCGAGTTAAAGCCAAAGGCTGATTATGTTGACAAGATTCTGAAAAGCGATTCTCTAGTAACCATCACACAGATTGCTAAGGACTACGGCATGAGCGGTCAGGGAATGAACAAAGTTCTCCATGACCTACACATCATCTACAGCTGCAATAAGCAGTGGTTGCTATACAGCCAACATCAGGCCAAGGGATATACATTCTCTGAAACAGTGGATATTCCCAGAGAGGACGGGACTACCAAGGTTGTGATGAACACCAAGTGGACACAGAAAGGGCGGCTGTTTCTTTACGAAATACTAAAGAAACGAAACCTGCTTCCGCTGATTGAGAGGAAAGAACAGGAGTAAAGGGGATGGATAAAGGAAGAACACGCATAGTAGGCGAGATGGATAAAGAATCTGGAAGCATTAATGTAACGCTAGAGGGGGGAGGCGTAGAGGGCCTAATTTTAATTGCAACTGCCATAAAGAACCTTTCTAATGCAACAGGCGTTAGTGTTGCTGAAATCATGGAGAATATTACAACTATATTGAGTAATAAATGGCTGTATGACAATTTATGGAGGACTGCTGATGAAAGGGGGGGAAGAAGAATGAAAATGGAGTGTCTAGGCATTGAAGATACCAATTTTGCTGTGGTGTGCCCAAAGAATAGGCAGGAAGAAGCAGAGGCGTTCATGAACATCTGCGATGTTTTGTCAGCAACAGAAGTTCTTGATTATTGTCTGGGAGATTTAAAGGTATTAGCCACAGCATTAGGGCTGATATTAGCAAATGAGGAAGTAGAAGATGAGTGAGATAAAGAAAGCTAGGATCCTTTACAGCAATATGTGGATAGGTTTCACAGAGGACAAACGAAATATTGCAGGGGCTTTCAAAGGTATCTGCGATGGTTTATCCGAGGCTGATACCCTAGGGTACTACCGAGGAGATTTGGCAGAGATAGCTGCTAAGTTAGGATTGTTCTTGGAGGATGGTGAGAAGCATGACGGATAAGGTATGGAAGAATCTTACAACAAGCCAGAGGGTAACTATAAAACGCAAGGTCATATCTGATAGGCGGAAAGTAGAGGCTTTCGATTTTGTAAGAGATTGCTTGCTTATCATTGGCTATTTCATTGTGGTCGGCTTGGCCTGTGGATTTGGAGGGAAGCCATGAGATATTTACAGATAAAAGCCTGTGAGCGAAAGAAAACAATGAATGTTGATTTGCTGGCTGTGTTCTTGGGAGGCTGTGTCTTAGGCTTCCTGACTGGTGTTTACATCTGGGGGTAAAAAAATGGAAACACTTTATGAAATTAACGCAATGTACAATGCTGCAATTCAGATGTATGAAGATGGAGTCAGCGAGCTGGTTGATACTGAGACTGGCGAGATAATTCCCATTGAGGATTGGCTAGCAGCGTTGCAAATGTCTAAAGAGGAAAAGATAGACAACACTATCAAGTACCTGAAAAATTGCAAAGCATTTTGTGAAGCTGCCAAGGCTGAGGTCGAGGTTTTAGAGGAACGCATTGCAAAGAAAGCAAAGAAAGCAGAGCATTTAGAAAAGTACCTGCTTTCACAGTTGGGTGATACAAAGAAGATTGAAACCCCGCTGTACTGCTTAAAGGTACGTACCAGCAAGCGGACAATTGCTCCGAAAGATGAAAAAGCTATTCGAGAGCTGCCACATGAATATTGGAATGAGAAAACCACTGTGGCTGCCGATAAGAAAGCTATCAAGAAAGCATTGGAAAGCGGTGTAGAGTTGGCAGGGTGCTCCATTGTGGAGAACAAAACCTTGTCATACTAAAGGAGGATAAGAAAAATGACTAACGAAGAATTTTTGCAGAGGTATGACAGTGGCAACCCTGATTTTACAGAGGACGAAATTAGGGGGATGGCTTATGTAAAAATTGGTAACTATGTAGATGAAGTAGGTGGAGAATGTGATAGATGGACCCAGGATATGCAAACTATTTTCGAGGTCGATGGTAGACTTTTTGCTGTGAGCTGGTTTAGAGGTTTAACAGAATATCAGGAAAATGATTTTGATGATGCCGAGGTCTATGAGGTCGAGAGGAAAGAAAAGGTTATTTTTGATTATGTAAGAAAGGAGGAATAAGTCGAGAATGTCAAGAGGAATATTAGTAATGGGTGAGAGCGGTTCCGGCAAGACTACAAGCCTGAGAACCCTTAACCCTGAAACAACTTTTATTATTGAGTGTGACGGCAAAGGCCTGAGCTGGCGGGGTTGGAAAAACCAGTACGCCAAGGCCAAGAAGAATTATTTCGAGACTGACAATGCCCCGATGATAGAGGACTTGCTGGACAGGATTAATTCTGGCTTGCCAAATATCAAGGTAGTAGTAATAGACACTCTTAACATGATTATGGTGAATGATGAAATTCGCCGTATGAAAGAGAGGGGCTATGACAAGTGGGCAGATTTGGCTACCTGTATCTGGGGATTGATTGATACAGCCCACAACCTGCGTGACGACCTGACTGTAGTGTGTATGGCCCATACACAGACAGAGCGGGACGATTCGGGCTATCAGTTTACTAGAATGAAAACTTCTGGTAAGAAGCTGGACAAGTTGTGTGTAGAGAGTAAGTTCTCCACGGTGCTGTTATCTAAGTGCCTTGATGGAGAGTACATCTTTGAAACACAGGCTGATAAGAGTACAGCAAAAAGCCCTATGGGCTGCTTCGAAAAACAAATTCCTAATGACATGGATTTTGTCATTAGGAAAATGAATGAATATGAATATGGAGAATGTGAAAGCGAGGAAAAGAAATGATTGAAAGACCTAATGATTGGAACGAATCCCCAGCAATTATTGGCGGTGCTAGAACCCTGCCGGCAGGGAACTACAAATGCAAGATTGTGAATGTGGAAAAGTCCACAAGTAAAAACGGCAATGATATGTTGAAGATTTTCTTTGATATTGATGATGGTGATTACGCTGGTATCTACATGGATAGATACCTTAACAATAAGAAAAGCAATGAGGAGGCCAAGTACCCTAATGCTGGCGTGTATTATCAGCTCCTGGGAGAGGGACAGACTGGCAGATTGAAAGGCCTTGTGCAGTGTCTTGAAATGTCTAACCCAGCATTTAAGTGGAATTGGAATGAGCAGGCAATGAACGGTTGTGTATTCGCTGGTCAGTTCCGTGAGGAAGAATATTTCAATCAGAATGGCGAGCGGAGAACTTCCACTAGACTGGTGTATATTCATCCTCTGGAAGAGCTGGCCAACCTCGATGTACTGCCAGCAAAGCAGGCTAGCAAGGCAGGTGCACCACAAAGCAGTGCAGATGCAGAACGACAGTTAGAGTCCATTTTTGGTGGGCCTGCTGCTTCACCTGACCAGATTCCGTTCTAATGCTGCTTAATGGGAGGGTGATTGGTGCCAAGGGTGGAAACATATTTGTTTCTATCCCTGTCACCGACACCCAAAAGGAACAAATAGCAGCCACTTCAAGGCCTGATGTGGTGGTTGAGTTTGAGGACGGCAGGCAGATAACAGTCAAGCAAAGGAAAAAAATCTATGTGCTGATAAAGTGCATAGCGGATTGGCAGGGGTACACTCCTACAGAGGTAACAAAGGAACTGCTGAAATATGAGTTCATTTCCTCACCGATTAGGGAAGCTATTTCCTCTGACGATTCCTTTTCCTTGTCAGACTGTGATAGAACGACTGCAAGGCTGTTTATAACGTGGCTCATAGAGTTCTGCTTAACACATGATATACCATGTGGAGAACCGCTCTGGAAGCTCTGTGAGGACATTGAGAAGTATATGTGGGCGTGCGCAGTAACAAAGCACTGTGCAGTGTGTGGAAAAAAAGCAGAGCTGCACCACTATGACACTGTAGGCACCGGCAGAAACAGAAAAGAGATTTGTCACATCGGCATGAGGTGTTTACCTCTTTGCAGAAAACATCATACCCAGATACACAAAATCGGGCGCGATGAATTTTGCAAGCGATACATTCTGGAGCCGATAAAGATAGACGAAAAAATAGCACAAGCATATAAGTTAAAGGGGTGATGATGTGATATTCAAAATGAACGACAAGAACAATGCACAAATTGTTCTTGACAGAACAGTAAGCCTAAAGGCCAAGGGGCTATACTACTTTCTACTCCACTTAGACTTGGAAAAAGACTATTCCATAGAGGCTATAGCATCTTGCAATAAAGGCACTAGTGAAACGATTAGGACAGCTATTAACGAATTGCGGGAGCTGGAATACATAGAAACCTTTGCAGGAAAATCCCGCAACAAAAAAGCAATGAGTTCTATCCCATACAGGGAAGTGATAAACCACCTGAACAAAGTCTGTGACAGAGAGTTCAAGTGGCAGTCAGAAGCTACCAGGCGATTAATTCGAGCCAGATGGAAAGAGGGGTACAGACTGGACGACTTCAAAAAAGTTATTGATGTTATGTATGCCGAATGGCATAACACAAATTTTGAGAAGTATCTAAGGCCGGAGACTTTGTTCAGGGCAACTAAGTTCGAGTCGTATTTAAACAGAGATAGCTCCAAAATAAATAAGATACAGAATACTGAGAAACTGGCGGGGACATACTTATGACAGATAAAGAGGATTTGGAACGAAAGCTCATGGTAGATTATCTCCAAACAAGGGCAAAATACTTCAATGAAGATGTAGGCAATCTGGACAAGGTAGATGGCTATGACTGCCCTAAGTGCAAAAACAAAGGGGCTATAGCGGTAATAGGAGAGCATGATAATAAGTTCGCTTTGGATATAGTCATGTGTGACTGTACCAAAATCAGAAAAACAATTCAGCTCATGAAGCAGAGTGGGCTGGAAGAAATGCTCAAAAAGTACAGGCTGGAGGAGTTCGAAACCGACGAGGCTTGGCAGAAAACCATTAAAGCAAAAGCTATGGGATTTCTGCAAGTGCCGGTGGGAATGTTCTTCATCGGTGGGCAGAGCGGCTGCGGTAAAACCTTTATCTGTACAGCCATTGCTAGAAAACTCCTATATGAAGGACGGGAGCTACGATATGAGATATGGCGGGAAATGTCAACACAGCTCAAAAGGAATATCGGTGACAAAGAGTACACAGACCTGATTGACCAGATAAAAAAGGTTGATATTCTGTACATCGACGATTTTCTCAAAGTGTCTGTTGGTGATGAAATAGGCAGGCCGAGTCAAGCGGATTTATCACTTGCCCTGGAGATAATCAATTACAGGTATAACAACAAGCTGGTAACACTCATATCCAGCGAGTGGACCAGCAATGAGATTATAGGTTTTGACGAGGCTTTAGGCAGTCGGATATGTGAAATGGCTGGTAAGTCAAACCTTAATATCCGACGGGACAGAAACAAAAACATGAGAATGAGGGCTATGGAATTATGATGAAGTATCATAACAAAAAGGTAGAATGTAACGGCAGGCTGTTTGACAGCAAGGCCGAGGCAGATTTCTACAGGTTTTTACTAGAAAAGGTAAAGCCAGTTGAGGTAATATGCCAGCCTACCGTAGAGTTGCAGCCATCTTTTAAAAAGGATGGAAAAACAGTTAGAGCCATTACATACACCCCTGATTTCTTCGTTAAGTTTGCCAACGGCAAAGAAGTTTATGTGGATGTAAAGGGCATGAGTACCCAGCAGGGGGAGCTAAAGCGGAAAATCTGGTGGTACAAATACCCTGACAAGAAATTGATATGGGTGGCCACATCAAAGAAATATAGCCTTAGTGGCTGGATTGAATGGGGCCACTTAAATAAACAGCGGAGGCTGAACAGAAAGGCAAAGAAATGACAAGATTGGAAGAAGCAAGTCACGATGTAGCCGAATATATAAGCACATTATCAGAGAATGGCATGACAAAAGTTATGTGCGCTATCTCTTACTCAGGTAAATGCTTGTTTTGTAAATGGGCAGAAAATGAAGAAAAGTGCTTAAAGAGTCGGTGTGAGGACGGGATAAAGGCATATTTGGAGGCTGACGAATGAGTGCAGCAAGAAAAAAACGGCGGGCAAAAGAAAAGGCTGTAGATAAGGCCATCAAAAAAACTGTTGTACCTGTTGCTAAAGCCAAGGCGGCTGCCCAAATGCTTTTCAAAATGAATGAGGGTAGAATTAAGCGGTATTGTGAGTGCCGTGTGTTACCCGCCATAGCATTTACAATGCATAGGCGTTTTGGCTGGGGAACAAAAAAGATTGGCAGAATGGCTCTGAAAATAGAGTGGTTCATCAAAGAGTACATAGAGGCTGGGATAAAAGCCAAGCGTGTATATATAACAATTCCGTGGCTATGGGACGGGCTGAATGAGGAGTGCAAAATAAACTACATTCCGAGGGAAGTAAACCAAGAGCCAAAAGATGAATCGGATTGCAGGTCATGGCTGGATGTTCATGCTAAACAATGCTCAATAAATTGCCTTGATTATCTGGAATGTATATGGCTTTGGATTTTACACACTGAATTTGGGTTTGGCAATAAAAGAATCTTGCAGGCCAGAGAAGAAATCAGCAAAATCAATCCTTTGGAAATTCCTATCAAAATGATTTACGACATGATGGACATCGTGGAGAAGTTAAAGGCCGCCACCGAAGAAGAAAAGATAAGATTTACTACTCTACGTGATGACCTGAAGAAAATGGACATTACTCATAACGGATTTGAGGAAGGCCTGGTGCTTGCGTTTAAAAAGCAAAGAAAGGGGATATAAATGTTAAGTGTGTATAGAAAAGGTACTAGAAGATATTTTCTAGCGAGGATTATTGAGAAGCATGACAATGTGACAAGTTCAAAGTTTGCTATCTGCTACAGCAACAACGCCGATAACACCAAAGCGAAGTGTACAATTAAGATGATAAATGAGGCTTATGGGGATTTGCAAAAGGCTCAGGAAAAGCTGGATGAGCGGGCAGATTCTCACGGTTGGTCATGGACAGGGGAAAACAAAACAATGCCCCAGTACAAATTGGTGTACAAGGCTGGTAAAACAGTGTTTGCGCTGGAGGAATAGTGATGGCAGAAAATGTAACGATACCCCATTTTACTTATGTAAGGGATATGTTTTCTAATTACCTTGCTATAAAAAAAGCTGTGCAGGAGTACCGGCAGGACGCTGGCACAGCAAAGGAAATGTCGCAGCAGTCTCTCAGTAAAACCGACAAGATTCCTATGAAGCAGGTAGAAGCGGAAGCCTTTAAAGAAATGTTGCCGGTGCCAGCCGTAAGACTCCCTGACGGGACGAAGATTAGCAATCCTGAACGATGGATTGATGTTGTCAATAGTGCATTGAATCACATTACAGACAATAACCATAGAGCAGCTATTGCAATGTGGATAATGCATTTCCGTATTGCTGCAATCCTTGAAGAAACAAAAATGAACAAAGCTTTGTTCTATGTCTTGAAAAGCAGGGTGATTGATTGTGGTGTGGTTCTGGCATACCAAAGGGGGCTGTTGAAAGTTGAACGCACAAATAAGCCCGTGTAAAGACTGTGAAAGCAGGGCAATAGGTTGCCATACAGGGTGCAAAAGTTATCTCACATGGCGTGCTGATTTAGACTGTATGGTAGCAGAAAAAGCACGTCAGGCAGAGATTAATACTTGGATCATCACAAGAGTTAAGACAACAGATGAATGGTCAAAAAACAGGGGAGATTGGTGGAAGAAATAGATGATTTTATTTGTTTTAGGACTGCTGATAGGTGGCTGTGTTGGTATGCTAATGACTGCATTATGTGTGGCTGCCAAAAAAGATGATGCCAAGATGGAGTAGAGTTGATAGCAGTATTTATCGGCAAAGTTGAAATTGTATGTCAGTGAAAGCAGGGGAATAGATGAACAAACGCAAGAGAATGATTGAAAAGGCGAAAACGCAGATGATTATCAATGCAGACACCTTGGAAGAATCAGGCTGGTACCGTCGCTTTATGGGTAAAAATGGAGCCGTGTACAGAACTTGGAGAGTAATCTGGCTGATATAGTGGAGTTATTGAAAGGAATGAGGGGCAATGAATCCAATATTCAAGCAAAGACAAATGAACCAGCAGGGGAACCTACAGCAGTTTCTAAATAATGTCAAAGACCCCCGACAGCAGGTTATGAGCATGATACAGAATATGTCGCCTGATAAGCGACATATGATAGCTGATATGCTGCCAAAGGCTAGGGCTATGGCAGGCAGATTTGGTATAAATGACTTTGATTCAGTGGCCACTGAAATAAACAAAATCTTATAAAAGGAGTGATAGAAATGGACGAATCTTTGATTGGCAACATCTTAGGAGGCCTGATTAATCGTGATGGAGATAACAACAACTGCATGGGCAACGGCGGTTGGTGGATCATTCTTCTCATGATTTTCTTCTGGGGTGGCAACGGCTTTGGCGGCTGGGGCAATGCAGGAGCACAGGCAGCAATGGCTAACTATGCTACCCAGGCAGATATTACCAATGGCTTTAACTTCAATCAGTTGCAGAACGACATCAGAGGTGTAGAGCGTGGATTGTGTGATACCGGCTATGAAAATGCCCGTCTTATGAATAGTGCTACCAATACAATTGTCGGCCAGGGACAGAGACTCGGTGAGGCTATTGCGCAGGTTGGCTTTAATGCTCAGCAGTGCTGCTGTGAGACTAACCGCAATATTGACAATGTTCGTTATGAGATGAGCAAGAATACTTGCGACATCACCACCAATGCTACAGCCAACACCCAGAAGATTCTTGACCGCTTGTGTCAGATGGAGGCTAACGCAAAGGACAACACCATTGCACAGTTGAGAAGTGACTTGCAGGCAGCCCAGCTGACTCTGGGCAACCATGCACAGACTCAGTCCCTTATCGGGGCTTTGAGGCCTACTCCGCAGCCAGCCTATATTGTGTCTAGCCCTTATGCTAGCTACAATACTGGTACAACTATCATCTAAGAGTGCATATCCGCACCAAACTAAAAGCAGGAACATTGCTAAAGGGCGGTGCTCCTGCTTTTTCTATTGTAGGGGTGTAGTGAAATGCGACACCCTATACCATTTTCCTGACGTCACGAAAAAGGAGTGATTTTCATGTTAGAAGCAAATTCCCAGACCTTAACAGTAACAGCGAATACAGATATTACATTCGCAAATATCAACATTCAGACCGGCATAACCGCAGTCTTGGACAGTGACACGGCAACTATCAGACTGAATAGACCTGGTATATACCGGGTAGATTTTACCGCCTATGGCAGTAGCACCGCAGCAGGGACCATTGGAGCACAGTTGTATGCCAATGATACCGCAGTAAACAGAGCTTCCAGCGTTGCCACCACCGCAGCAGGGGCACCACAGGCCATAGCTTTTTCTACCCTTGTAGCAGTCGGGAGCACCATGGCAGGTAAAACTGCAAAGCTGAATGTAAAATACACCGGCGCAGCTGGTATTCTGAATAATGCTGATGTTGTCGTGACAAAGATTGCGTGAGGAGTGATAACATGAAAGCAGAAATCAAAGAGGCTTGGCAAAGGATCCTTGCTCATCAGCTTGAGGGGATAATGCTACACAGCAAGTTAAGCACTACATATATGCTGCTTGATTGTAAGAAGCAGTCAAGGACTCATTCAGCCCACTACATCCAAGAGTGCATTACACATCAGAATACACTTTTGTACATCGTGTGCGAATATGGCGAGGAAGTACAGCCCGCAAACCTCACAATCGAGCCTGACAAACATATCTGTATGCCTGTTCGACCACTAGAACGCCATGTAAGGCACGAAAAGGCAAGTGCCCTAGTGAATGTATGGAAAGAGTGGGAAACCGCAACAGTGAGCTTCTACGAGGAAATGAAAGCTATTCTGCCAGATTGCCCACTGATTAACAAACTTTTGAAGTCGGTCAAGTATGAATTGGCCCACATACACTAAAAAAACAGCCCCCACCAATCAAGGTAGGGGCTGTACTGATTTATTTTGTGATTATCGCAATATCGCCTACAAGTTCAGCCGTTTCGCTGTCAGTGTCGATACAGTGAAGTATCTGACGAAATCTGTCAATAGCCTTGGCATTGTAACGGAATGTTTCTACTTCTTTGTTTGAGTGTTTGGATTTATCGTGGTACCAGGAGCCGTATTCTGCTGTTTTCAGCTTGTGCAGATTGGCCAGTCTGCCAATTTTGTGAGCCGACACATTAAGCATATTGCCAATTTCGGTAGCGGTGTAGGTCTTTTCCTCAGCTTTTGGCAGGGTAACAACATCCTTTTCAGCAAGTGTATTGGCAGCATAGGCCTTGCAAACCTGCTGATATGTACCGCTTGAACCCTCTGCCAGCTTTGCCCATAGTGCTGCTTCTCTGACTTTTGCATTGCGTTCCATGATTGCCAGCCGTTTAGTCTTGGATTCGTCCAATGGCTTTGCGGTGCCTGACTTCAAGCGGTGTTCCATTTCATAGAATTTGTCGATGTAGGTAGCCGTGAACAATACGCCTTTCTCACCGGTCATTTTGTTTGCTACCATGTCGCAACCCTTTTTGGTCAGCAGGTAACAACGGACTTCTTTGCCATTTCCTGCCTGTTTGTAGCTGGATTCAACAAAGAAATTTGAAGAATCCAGATTTGGATTCTTGCCCAAAACCTCTACATAGCTAGCAATGTCACGGCATAAATGAGCATGAGTCTTGTCAATAAGTTCTGCAACCTGTCTGCTATCAGCATAGAACACATCATCTTTGCAAATTAATTTAAAATTCATATTAAGTTTTCCTTTCATTAGGCCGAAAGGTTTGCTATAATAGATTTAACAAGGCCTTTCGGTTTTTGTGTAGGTGGTTTATCATCTCTTGGCGGGGGCGATGAACCACTATTTTTGTTGTAGCAAAAGCAATATTCCTTGTCTTATAGCACCTGCTTTTGTTAAATTATGCTCCTGGGCATATTGACAGAGCAATTCACTTGTGTGTTTATCGACTCTTACTTTCAGGTCTACATCTTTAGGATTTTCAGCTTTTGGCCTACCCATTTTAGGACTCATTAATCAAACACCTCCTTTTATGAGTACCAACAATACACATTATACTTATAGGCACTCAAAAAGTCAAGGAAAATTTTCCCTAAAACTTAAAGATTGTAAAAAACAGAATTATGATTGCGTTTTTCTTAACAATCATTGCGAATTTTCAACAAATAATTTAAAGTTAATTAATTGCTAGTTATGCTAATGTTGCTAGTATTGGTATTATTGAACAAGGAAATGTGATATGACATATTTTATTATAGCAGTATTGGTTATTGCTTGTATCATTATGCACAATGATAAAGAGCAATGGCGAGAAGGACACCAGAAAAAACAAGATTTAATAAACAAAGGGAAAGACTGTTATTATCAAGCGGTCGTGGACGCTAGAAAAATAAAAGATGAAACTAAAAGAGCAAAAGAACAGATATTGTTTTTAGCAAACAGAGAAGCCAATCTGATAAAGGAAGAGAACAAAAAGAAGATTGCAGATATAGAGGAAGAACGGAATTTGCTCACGGCTGCAAAAACAGCAGCTATAAAAGATTTTCCAGTGCTTGCTACAATAATAGCAGATTATGAAAATGCCAAAGACCTTGCAATTGAAAATAATCTTAGATATAAAGACAGGCCAGCGGTAAAGGCTGCTGATGAAGTCAAGAAGATTAGAGGAGAAAAAAGAATACTCATTGTAGAAAATCACGCATATAAATGGGAGCTGCTGCATTTAAAAAAGCTTTTGCCGTGGCTTGAAGATATTGAGGAAGAAGCGATAACACCAGTCCACGACTATATAAATGCAAACTTTGCAGAAAATGATTCTGCTGGATTCTGGCTAACACCTGATGAGTATATGAGATTGCGGAGTACAGAAAAATATCAGCTTGCCCTTAAGAGATACTGCACCCGGCATAAATCAAACCAGGAAATAGGCACCGAGTATGAGCGTTTTATAGGCTATATGTACGAAACTAAGGGATATAAGGTTGAGTTTGTAGGCATAGAAAAAGGCTTAGAGGATTTAGGAAGAGATTTGATTTGTACCAATGACAAAGAAGTTCTCATAGTGCAATGTAAATGCTGGTCGAATAAGAAGAACAAAGTTATTCGTGAGAAATACATCAACCAATTATGCGGTACGGCTTTAATGTACAAAATAAAGCATCCAGAATGTAAAAAAGCTATAAAGCCTGTGTTTGTTTCAACAGTGCCATATAGCGATACAGCAAAAGAATTTGCTAAATACCTAAACATACAATGTATTGTTCAACCTTTAGAGAAGTACCCGATGATAAAATGTAACATAAACCTTTCAACCAATGAGAAAATATATCATTTGCCGTTTGACCAGCAATATGACAAATGCGTTATAAATAAAAAGCTGGGTGAATGTTATGTAATGACGGTACAAGAGGCAGAAAATAAAGGCTTTAGACGTGCCAGGCGTTGGCTTGGACATAATTAACCGCACAATAAAACCCCTCTCCATTCCAGAGAGGGGTTGTTTTTATTTTGAAGCCCCCAAAAAAATGTTAATTTTGTTGTCTCTTCCCTTTTGCGTTTAAGATTTCAAAAATCATATTAGCTTGTTCTTTATCTGTTGTAGATATTGACACGAATATTGTTTGAAGAACTTGATCTCTTATTGCTTTTAATATTTCTACATACTGCGACGAATATACATCTTCCCTACCACACCATTTTGTCAAATATTTCCTAATATTTTTTTCTTCTAATTGTTCATAAAAAAACTTATACGCTTCTTCCATACGGCATTCTTCCTCACCCACCGCTTCTTGAAGATAATTCTTCTCTCTATCTTGTATATAATACGAAAAGAACGGATAATGTGATTGACTTTTTAGAATACGCACAGGCTCTCCATTATCATCTTCAGTCATTATATATCTAAACAGCTGCTTACTAAGTTTTTCTTCACCAAGCTGGCGAAATCTATCCGAAAGAGCAGAAAAAAGTATTGTAATTGTAGTCAATCGTTGTTGCCCATCAACTACTTGTATCTCCTTATCAGTCCCTTCGGCATAGTCACCTATAAATAACATAGTTCCCAAGAAATATTGACTATTAACGACCTTTCCATCCTTTATAGATAAACAACTCAACATATCTTCCAAAAACTCTTTATAATTCTTCTTATCCCATGAATATTCCCTTTGAAACCTCGGAATCAGAAATTGCCTACCTGAAACTAATACTTCTCTAATCGTCGTATCATATAGTTTTATATTCATTTTTTAGTACCTCCACATTTTATTACATCATATCACAATGGGGTGGCAAATCACCACCCCTATTGCAACCATCACTTCAACCTATATGAAAGTTTTTCAAACTTGCTGGAATAAGCCTCTATACATTCACATGATAAACTACCCACGATATTGTTTATCTCTGTAATTTTCTGATTGAGATATTCAATTACACCCTCCACTGACTTCAATTCATATTCCAGGCGAAAAATCGTTTTGTGTCTACTCTCGACACGCTCGTCAATGTTAGCAATGATTTTTTCAGCATTGATTCTCTTGCCGTCCAACATATCTGACAGCCTTATAGAAAAAATTGTTGCGGCAGAGTCGTTGTATATTCCATCACGACGGCGGATTGTAATCCAATCACTGTAATTGGATTTATCTTCATAGCAGCCAATATCGGCAAAAGCCTTGCCAAACCTGCAATTATAGCACTTGCCGTCAAAGGCCTTTACGATAGCCTTTACAGGCTCGACCATATCCAGGGACTTTTTATACTCACGGATACGGACTTGTAATTTTTCTTGTTCTTTTGTCATGTTTAAACCCTCCTTTGATTTAGGCTGATAGCCTTTATCAGTCCTACCAGATGGCGGGTATCTGGTAGGCTAGATAAAATCTATCATGCGGTTAGAGCTTTGCGGCCGTTGGAAGTGAAAACCTCACTACCGTGCAAATTCCGTATCTGGTCCATATCAAGGGTTTTTCTAGTTTTCTTGATATAATCGGCAGGCCTCCAATACCATAGCTTCTTTTTAGAAGCCCAGCGGCAGCCAACTTCCTTGATTGCGGTTTTGTTCTGGTAAGTGTTGCCACTTATCCAAATCCAATCCCCGCAAACCTCCAATTCCAGCCCGTCCAGCTTCATTAATTTATCAAGGGCTGTTCTGAACTCGTCAGACTGGAAGTCGTAGCAAGTATTAGCTTTAGCTCCTCCTTGCTTTCCTCCCTTGCGGTTGCCGTCCTCGTCGAATAGGTGAGCCAAAGCCCATTCATACTCCAGGACGATAGCAACCATAACTTCATGGTCGCCGCCTTTGTCTGGGTGGTTTTTAAGTACCAGCTTGTGGTACTGTTTCTTTAACTCTTTGACATTCTTAACTTCTGCAAAATACTGTAATTTCATTTTTGAACCCTCCTAAATTGTTTTAGCCTGCACACAGTACGCAAATCCCAAAGTATATGCCAATGGCCCAAAAAATGTACTCCAGAACCTGCTTTATTTTCTTTACTGTTTCCATGCTCTTTACCTCCCTTTTTAGATTTCCTTTAAAGGCTTTACACTACCCACCAGCCCGGGAGCTGGTAGGCAGGTTAAAACTCTTAAAGAATGGATATGTTCAGCTTATCAGCAGCAAGGCGAATAGCTTCATCAAATGACTCCTGGGAAATTGACTTTTTGACGGTATAATCAGTCTTGCCATCAAACAACTCCCAACAATCTGGGCCAATCTTAAAGACATTTTCTTCATTAGTAGCGTCGAGTTGCTGACCTATCCAGTGAATGTTGCCGCCGATTAAGGCTTTTGCAATAATCCCGTCAAAATCCTTATCAAATTCGCAATTGAATACTACCATTTTTACTACCTCCTGAATAAACTTCATTGTGTATCAATAAACCGTATTGTTTATCTTGATTACATAGTAGCACGGTATTTTTGACTTGTCAAGCATTTTTATAAACTTTTTTTGATATTATTAAACTTTTTAGGGTATTGTGTAAAAAGTAAAGTTGATATATACTATATGTGGAGGTGGTAAAGGTGACTGAAAAAGACTTTAAAAGGCTATGGAAGAATTTTTTATTTGATATTGACAAAAATAACGCCGTGATTGCTGCTGACCTAGGCACTACCCCGCAGAATTTCGGCAAAAAAATTAACAACGGGACTATTAGATTTTTAGAGCTAGCAAATATTTTTGAAAGATACGGCTACCGCCTGGAGCTAGTGAAAGATGAGAAGTAGCACCAGAAGCAAAAAAGAGCATAAGAAAAGACCTGCCAAACGGCAGGCCTTTTTGATTTAAAGTATGTTATATAAGTCTGTTAGATTTTTTATTTCTTTGCCATCTTCTTTGACTGTGAGGTAGTCACCGGATAAGTCGACGGCAACATTATAGCAAATATAATCAACGATGTTCTCTATAATATTACAATCACTTTCGCCCCTGGTTTCGCATGATGGCTCGCAATCCCAATAATCACGGATGTACTCCCAGATTTTAACCTTTTCTTCCTCTGTACCAGCTTCCCAAAGGTTAACCACAAAATCCGCAATATCTGCCTGTAATTCTTCATAATACTTATCCATGATAACTCATCCTTTCCGTCTCCTCCTCAATATCTGTAGCACCTACAGACTTGATAAAGTCTGACATTTCGTCAGACCATGTCTCACCCTCGACCGTTTCGGCCTTTATAATGGCCGGGTTATCGAAGTAAGGCCCGGCCCAACCTCCGGGATATGCTTTTGCCCAGTCATAGACTAGGGTTGTGGTATGGTAATTGTTGCCGTACCACTCTGTACGGCATTCAAATTCAAATCTTCTTTCCATTTTATACCATCCTTTCTGCCTCCCAGATGGAGGCCTACAAGCCTATGAAATAAACTTTAAAGCTGATTTATAAGCTATATTGTTTATCTTGATTACATAGTAGCATGGTATTTTTGACTTGTCAATGCTTTTTTGAAAATATTTTGATGTTCGTTTTTACCTGCATAGCTACAAAGTCAGATGTAGCAAAGGATTGATGGATATATAAAAACATAAAAAAAGAACACAAAAGTATAGACAAAAAAGCTATTTTAAGGTATAATATTTGTATAGTGATATAGTATATGCAAAGGTCTGGAGAGTGTGCCAGGCCTTTTCTTTTGTCCTTTTATAATAAATTCATTGTACAAATTTGATGATTTTTGCTGTATAAATAGAACAGAGATAGAAAATATCCCGACTTAATACAAAAACTATCAAATAATTTGTATAATGACTTAGAAATATAGTGTTATCTGGAGCATGAAAGCATATAAAGGTTGCATAGTGATGTACATGCGTATGTGGCAAAGGAAAGCACCAGAGCCAGCTCACAAAAGCTATGTGTATCATATAGAAGTAAAGCAGCATTGGAGCCGGAGAAAGTGCCAGATGAAAGCATAGATAAGATAGATAAATGTATAGAGTATATATGTTCGTGCCTATGTATCATCATAAAGGTACTTAAAAGCATATAAGAGTACATAAGCAAGTATAAAAGATAGATACCAGGCATAAGGATAGAAGCAAGATACATAGTATAGTGATATGAAGATAAAGAAGTATAGATATATAGCCTGCTATCAGCATACTAAGGATATATCAGTATAAAGATATATAATCCGGTAAAGATATAGATAGTACTATAGCATTGATATAAATATCATCAGTATCATTATAAAGAAGTTTTTAGCCTGCTATTGCCAATGACATAAAAGACATCATAAAGAAGTTTGGAGTGTCTAAACAAACTATCCGAAAATCTATTCCTTTTTAATTTGATGGACAAGGATATTCATTATTGTTAATTCAAAAGCATAAATTATTGAAATGAAAGCAAAGTGGCAAATCTGGAGCTTATTTAAAAGGAAGATAGATACATAGAACACACTATATGATTTAATGGATATGTTCTACTATTTTGTCCACCTGTCACAAACTGTCAAAAAGTCAAACAATATAATGGTAGATTTTGCCAATGCTGAACGGCTTCAATCCATTGATATGACTAGGCTAGAGGGCTTTTACGATTACTTCCTATAACAATAAATTATCGGATGTAATAGGCGCGTAGGCAGGCGTGGCACGCTCGTGTGTAGGCACGGTCGCTCGCCCCCAGGCGCGTAGTTAATTGTTGTTCTAATAATGTCATATACACATAAAAAACAGGGGGTAGGGGGTGGGGTAGGGACTACCTATATTTACCCCTGTCATTTACCCTATGGAGTCCCCCTCTCGCACAAAATATGCAAAATTATAAACTTTGCTTCCATAAAAAACACTAAAGTCAAAAAGATAAATGGAAAGCAAGCAAAGGAGGTGATTTAAGTGGCGTTGCTAAATGATATGAATTTGGAACTAGGAGTAAATGGCCTAAAGAAAAATGGAGTCATGCCTGAACCAGAGCGAGCTAAAAAAGTTTACGGATTGACTTATAAGAAGTATCTGTTTTGTAAGTACTATCACGAAACACAGAATGCCACACGGGCAGCAGAAATGGCTGGCTACAAAGGAACCTCCAGAACGGCATTAGGAGTTAAGGGAAGTAAGCTACTTGACGAAAAGGGCGTATCTGACTACTTGACACATTTGGAAAGCATACAGGAAGCAAAGATGGCTAAAAATGGTATATATAGTCTGTCCATGACAGAGGTATTTGATATGTATGTAGACTTAGCTCAAAGCACTGAGAATGACAGTGTAAAGAGAGCTGCTTTAGCTGACATGACAAAGATACTAGGTGGGTTTGCTCCAAAGGAAGTAAACATCACCCAGGATATTAACATCAGCAATCAGCTACAGGAAGCTAGGCAGAGGCAGATTGAGTACGCTCACAAGCGCCTAGCAATGAACACAATAGATGTACAAGCGAGGGAGTGTTAGGCTGCTGTTGTGCGCCAGTAGCCTAAACTTTTTAAGGCGGGTAACACCGCCTTTTTATATGTCTGCTGTAAGGTAATGGCCTTATAGTAGGCTGAGTTTTTCATAATCCTCCTTTCTCTTTTTTAGCGGTGTGTCTTTATGGCATACCGCATTTTTTATGGGCGATTCCAGAGTGTGTTGGTGCAACTCCAACTAGCCCTATTATTACGAGGTGAGCACATGAGTAATCCACAAAGTGAATTAGTAGAGTTCTTGGCGCAATTTACCCACGACCCATTAGGATTTGTGTATTCCTGCTTTCCTTGGGGTAAGGATGAATTGACAAATTACAAAGGCCCTGATGCCTGGCAGATAGAGATACTTGAAAAGCTAGGCAAAGGCCTCATAAATATTGAAGAAGCAATAAGGCTGGCTGTGGCATCAGGTCATGGGATTGGAAAGGCAAGTACAGATGTTCTGATTATTGATACGCCTAATGGCAAGCAAAGATGGGGCGATTTAAAAGTAGGTGACTATGTATTTGGGGATGATGGTAAGCCAGTAAAAATAATTGGCACTAGAAAATATAAAGCCATACCTTTCTACAGGGTAACGTTTGATGATGATAGCTATTGCGATGTTTCCAGTGGTCACTTGTGGAACGTAAAGAACCGCAATGACAGGAGAACTGGTAAAGGCTGGCGAACTCTTTCCACTTTGGAAATAGTTGAAGCTGGGGTACTTCGCAAATCAGGTCACAAACCTAATGGCGAACAACATTGGGCAAAACAATGGGAGATACCAATACAGGGTGCAGCAGAATTTCCGCACAAGGAAACTTTGCTACACCCTTATTTATTAGGGGTGTGGCTGGGTGATGGTAGTAGAGAACAACCCATCTATGCGAAGCCATATCCGGAAATTAGGAACAAGCTAAAATCTCTTGGGTATAATGTTAAGCTCTGCAAAGACAATGAAAAAAACTACATAAGAGACATAAAGCATTTGTTGACAGATAAGGTGTTTTCCTGCCGTAGCTTTAAGCGTTATATCCCTGACGAATACAAATACAACGATGTTGCTAGTCGTAAAGAGCTGCTATGTGGCTTGCTTGATACTGATGGAGAGATAAACAAAAAAAGTTCTATTCTCTATTCCACCACCAGCAAGCAGTTAGCAGAAGATGTCCTGTGGTTGGTTCGTTCATTAGGTGGCAAGGCTCAATTGCAGCCAACTGATAAGCAGGGATGGTATTATGACGACAACCACAATAGGGTAAATTGTAGGTTTTGTTATCGCATAACAATGACTTTGCCATTTAACCCTTTCTCAGTAAAACATCGCAAGGAAAGGTACAAACCTAATATTGAGGACAGATACCGCAAGAGGTTCATTGCTTCTATTGAGCCAATAGGCAATGCCGATGGAATGTGTATTACAGTGGATAATCCCAACGGCTTGTACCTGGCTAACGACTTCATAGTAACTCATAATTCCTGCTTGGTTTCATGGATAGTTCTATGGGCTGTATCTACGCATGAGGATACTAGAGGCATTGTTACAGCCAATACAGAGACACAGCTAAGGTCTAAGACTTGGCCAGAGGTGTCTAAGTGGTATCGTATGTTTATAGGCCGTGAGCTGTTTGAGATAACAGCTACAGCCATCTTTTCTGCTGATAAAGAGCATGAAAAGACTTGGCGGATAGACGCTATCCCTTGGAGCAAGGAAAACCCCGAGGCATTTGCTGGACTTCATAACCAGGGCAAAAGGATACTTGTTATCTTCGACGAGGCTTCCGCCATTATCGACGATATATGGGAAGTTACCGAGGGTGCTATGACTGACGCCCACACTGAAATAATCTGGTGTGCTTTCGGGAATCCTACCCGTAATACTGGCAGGTTCTATGAGTGCTTCCATAGTAAGCACCGCACATGGGATACAAAACAGATTGATTCCAGAACGGTAGCCATTTCTAACAAAAAGGTACTTAACCAATGGGTAGCGGAATATGGCGAGGATTCTGACTTCGTAAAGGTCAGAGTACGCGGATTGTTCCCAGATGCAGCTGCCAATCAGCTGATACCTAGAGGTGTGGTGCAGGAAGCTAGGGAAAGACGACCTGAGAAGAAGCAGTACTCCTTTTCTCCAGTAATCATCGGTGTGGACCCTGCATGGACAGGGCAGGATATGTTGGCTATTGTAATGAGGCAGGGGATATATTCTCATGTTTTAAAAACTCTCACAAAGAACGACAATGACCTTGCTGTAGCCAGAATGATAGCAGGTTTCCAAGACCAATACGGAGCTAGTGCTGTGTTCATAGATATGGGCTATGGTACAGGTATTTACTCTGCCGGCAAGGATATGGGGCGTGATAATTGGCGTATTGTTCAGTTTGGTGGTAAATCAGACAAAGAAGAATACGTCAACAAGCGTGCTGAAATGTGGTTCGCTATGAAAGAGTGGTTGGTTAATGGTGGCTGCATTGATAATGAAGCATTAGCTGACGAGCTGGTAGCTCCAGAGGCTTTTGTTAATCGCTATGGTAAACACCAGTTGGAAAGTAAAGACGATATGAAGCGCCGTGGCGTACAATCCCCGAATATGGCGGATGCCTTGGCATTGACCTTTGCTTTCCCTGTGCAGAGCGGTTGGAGTCATAAATATAAGAAATATAGAAAAGCTGGCAAGATAGCCAAATGGGGTGCACTGTAGAGAGGAGGAGAGCTATGGAGATAACAGAGGGGTTAGAGATTCTGCAAGGCAGTATAAAGCAGCCTAGACAGGAAGTGTCTCTAAAAACCCTAAAGAAAAAGGAAAAAGAAAAAATCATGGCTGCTTACAAGCGAAGTCGTGATTCTGCGGAGAAATTCTATCAAGGCTCAATAGAGCCGTCCTTGATACGGAGGAAGAAAATCTATGACGCTCCCAAAGAATTTTTCAGAAAGAAGTTTCCAAAAATATCTGAGTTATCCGATTGGATTAGCCGTGATGTTAAGACCACCATAGATTGGATGTTACCATCTATCATGGAAGTTTTTATTGGCACCGACGACCCTTGCGATATTAAAGGGCAGTCACTACAGGATGATATAGCAGCCAAAAAGCTACAGTCCATTGTGAAGTACCAGATAAACAAAAAGAATGACTATTTCAGATTCCTCTATTCTTTCATCAAAGAGGGATTGATTACTAACCTGGGAGTGGCCAAAGTTTACTGGGAGCGGGACGAGACCAGAAATGAAATGGAAGTCATGGTGGATAGTTCCAATCTGGACCAATTCTTACAGCTGGAGCAGATGGGGAAAATCGAAATCAAGGAAATGACTATCATAGATGGGCTTGCAGCTATCATTAAGTATGATGAAATAAAGACTCATTTTAATAACCCTGTTATTGAGAACATGAGTCCGTCAGAACTTCGCTTCACTCCCGATGGGCACACCTTGGCTGAAAGCAAATTTGTAGCCCAGCGCAAAATGGTCAAAGGAAGCTACCTGAAAAGCAAAGAGCTAGAGGGTGTGTTTCAAGATGTTGATAAAGCCATTAAGGAAGCTGACGACCGCAAGCGTACAGGCTACGACCAGTACACCAATAAGTATTTTGATTCCTATGGCAATTTCCTAAACGATGATGATAATGCTTCTAAGGACTTAGTTCTCTATGAGGCATATCTTGATGTTGACTACAACAATGATGGAATATTGGAAAAGGTCATTGTTCATGCTGTTGGCGATGTGCCAATCGCAATACAAGAAAACACCTTTAGAAGTGTTCCGTTCTTTATCTTTGCCCCTGAGCCTGACCCATATATCCCGTATGGAGAGACTTCATATGCTGATACCTTGGAACAGTTACAGGATTTGAAAACTGTGCTGATAAGGCAGGTTATCATTGCGGTGGCCAAGAATAATCGACCACAGATGTTCGTTGCAGAACATAAGGTAGACACTGACGCTCTCATTGATGGTGATGAGCTTATACCCGTAAGGGACGGGAGTCCAGCGGAGGCTGTCATGTACAGCCCACATATTCCTCTGGACCCTATCACAATGACTCTTGTACAGTACGCACAGAATGACATTGAAAGTCAGAGTGGCAGTACAAGGTATAATCAGGGACTTGACTCAAACAGCCTAAACAAAACCGCAAGTGGTATCAACGCTGTAATGGGTGCTGCTGACAAGAAAATGAAGCTGATAGCACGTATCTTTGCCGAATGTGCATGGGTGCCTATTATCAAGCATATCATTAAGCTGGACCAGCAATTCTTGGACCCTTATCAGCAGTTTAGGCTAAATGATGAAATGGTCAATATCTCCCCAGAGGAGCTAGATATTGACTATGACTTGGTTGTTAATACAGGCCAGGGCGCCGCCACAAAAGAAGCCCAAATGAATTATTTAATCATGATAATGCAGCAGCTTTATCCTGCCTTGCAGAATATGGGTGTTGCTACTGAAAAATCATGGTATGAGACGGCTAAGGACCTGTTGGAGAAAATGGGAATCCGCAATGTGCAGAATTATCTCATTGACCCAGATAGCGACCAGTGGAAGCAGGCACAGGTACAGAAACAGCAGGCAGCAGAGCAGGCTGAACAGAAACAGCTTGATACTATGCTAATGCTCCAAAAGGTTAAATTGGAATCTGAATTGCAGAGACAGTCAATACCTCGCATGAATATGACCTCTAATTATAGGGATTTGCCTGTAGAAGCCAAGCAAAGCTATATAGACCAATACTTAAAAGAAAGAGTCCCTGAACCTGATATTTGGGTAAAGGAATTGATGGATGTGTTAGGAGGAAGTTATGCCAAGAGGAATAGCACGCTCCCGAACGGAGCAAAAGAAAGAGAACCTCGCCAAGGTCAAGAAAGCGGGGCAGGCAGAGGAACTGTTAGCAATGTTATCAGAACTCAAAGCTGATATTGAGAGGCGGATTTTGAGCCAGATAGCTAAACAGCCAGTGTGTGACCTTGAAAGTATTCAGTATGAATACAAGGCTTGTCACATGATAATGGATATGCTTCATTCCACTGTGGTTGCTGGTAAGCTGGCTGAGGATAAGTTAAAGAAAGAGGAGGAGTAAAACATGGGAGACGAAATGACAGTTAATACCGATGTAACACCAAAGGAAGCACCGGCAACAGAGCCTACTCCAGAGGCTGGTGGCGAAAGCCATGTTGAAAGCCATGATGATGGTGGTACAAAGTTCACATTTTCAGTTGATGAAAACGGAAATCGTTCTTTGAGCTTGGGAGAGGATAAACCTACTGAGCCAGAGGTGCCACAGGAGAGCAATGAACCTGCGGACAATCCACCACAGGAAAATCTTACAGAACCAGCCGTACAGCCTTATGAGAATATGGAGCAGGTTGTTCAGGCTGCGGGTGCAGGCAATCTTGACCCAGCCAGGCTGACACAAGAACAGCAGCAGTCTATTATTGCTTTACAGCAGAGACAGCAGATGGAACAACAGCGGCAGCAGTTCATGGCTCAACAGCAGGCGGCAGCCGAGCAGGCACGTCAGCAGGCATTTAGTCAGCTGGCAGTACAGGCCAAAGCGGCTGCAATGCAGGAGCTAGGCATTAGTGATGATGATTTGACCAATGCTGACTTTATGGAAGATGGTGCTGAGAAAAAGACTAAATTCGAGGCTCTCTACAACAAGAAGTTGTTAGAGGGGCAGTACAATTACATTCAGAATGAGGTTGTACAGCAGCAGAGAATGGAGGCCTACAATCAGGGCGTTAATGAAATCCAGAGCTTCTGTGCCGATGAGCGGGTAAAGAATCCTCACTTCCAGCAGACAATTCAGCTGATGGAAACGGCTAAAAATACCATGCCATACAATGTGGCTGCTAAAATCTTTGCTGCGGAGCATAATATTCAGAATGGAGTATTGACACCTAACGACATTGCGACATTCCGTCAGTATTATGACCACTGCAAAAAGCTGGCCTATCAGAATGCTGCTAATGTGACCACCAAGCCAAAGCCTACCGCAAGCGTTCCAAATGTTGAGCGCGCCGGCACCACACAGAACAATGCCGATGTACCACATCTCAACACGGTTAATCTTAGAAGTATGAATCAGTATCAGCGAGATAAAGTTATGCAAAACTATATTTCACAGCTGATAAGTAAATAATTAATTTTTAGAAAGGATGTGCATAAAATGCCTATTCCAGAGAAAACAACTTCCCAGTCTGCCTCTTATTTGGCACAGGGTAGCTTGGAACGTGATATGTCAGAGGTGATTACGAACATCAGCCCTGCCGATACCCCGTTCCTGTCCAATTTACCTGTTTATGATGAAGCCTACGAAATGAAGATTGAGTGGCAGACTGATGAACTATTGCCACCGGGCAAGAACCAGCGACCAGAGTTTGATGAGTACAAATTCCCAATGGCTGCTGGTGTTGGTCGTTTACACAATTTCTGTCAGATTATGGCTCAGAGCTGCAAGGTATCTGATGTAATGCAGAAGGCCCGCAAGACCTACAAGCCTAAAACTGATGAGCTTTCTCGTCAGATTACCAACTACAGCAAGAAACTTGCTTTTGATATGGAGTACGCCATTATGAGCAATGCAGAGGCTCATGCAGAAGCTGGCAGCACTCTTGCTATGATGGGTGGTATTCCATACTTTATGAAAGAGGAACTGTTAGACGTTACATTGTCCACAACTGACGGCAGTGTTACGACCACACAGAAACATGGCTTGTCAACTGGTTCTTGGGTAATGCTCAAAGGAACTAAGCTGCCAAAGGAACTTACAGCAGGTCAGCGTTATTATGTTCGTTTAGACGATACAACGTCTGATACTAAGTTCACTCTGTTTAACAGCTTGCAGGACGCTGTAGAAAAGACTAATGGTATTTCTACTCTGACTGACGCTGGCACAGCAGTTAAAGTGTTAATCAACAATGTTGTGGACGCTGGCAATGCCAAGTTCACACTTGATATGATTGACGACGCTATGGAGCTGGCTTACTATCGTGGTGGTCACCCTACACAGATTTGGCTTAACCCTACACAGAAGCGCCGGTTTAGCACCCTTGCACGTGAACTTCATACAGTAAACCGAAATCAGACTGACAAGAAGATTTCTGATGTGACAGATGTCTATGAATCTGATTTTGGTGTGCTGGAAGCAAAGTCCCACCTCAATTGCTCTGATGATAAGATTTTCCTTATGGACCCGTCTTATTGGGGCTTGCGGTATTTCACTAGACCACATCTGATTCCTAATAGCGAATTGGCCAAGACAGGCTCTTATGAGAAGTTTGTTATTACTTCCACTTTGAGTCTACAGGCTTCTCAGCCTCTTGCCTCTGCTGTTATCAATAATGTAGCACGCTGATTTTTTCTTTTCCGGTACATAGGAATAGCCCCTTTTTATTAGGGGCTATTTTTATTTTATGGAGGTGAGACGAATGATTACAAAGCAGGAAGTTGATATTGACGGAGACAAAATAAGACTGCGAAATACTTTTGATATTGCTGCGGCAAAGGAAGCAGCACACGAGGCCACACAGGAGGGAGATAGCCGTAAGGCTACTTATAAATGCATGGGTTACATACCGCCTGAAATGTGGCAGTATGACCCGTGGCTTATACAAGCACGCAAGGCACAGATAGCCGGAGATAGACAGGAATATGCTGATTTGCTGCGGAGATTTTTTGATGTGCACAAAGCTCTTAGAGTCACACACAAAAAGCATTACTTTAATGGGGTGAAATTATGATTGCGGTAAAGAATATTTTCAAGCAGATTCGTATTGACCTCAAAGATATTAATGAGGTTCAGTATTCTGACTGGGATTTAGAAAATGCCATGAACAAAGCTATACGGCTTATGGCCAACCACTACTCCATGCATAATACCGACTTTCTGACAAAGTCTATTTTGATTTGTGATACCCCAACCAAACAGCATTTTGCTCCACCTATCAGCGAGCAAATAGCAGAGAGACTGCACAGCAGTTCATTGCCGGAGGATTTTGTTTCCATAGTGAAAGTTATTCGCCCGGATGGTTATGAATTGCATCCGTCAACAGGCCATTTGGATGAGCGGAAATATCTTATCTATCGTGGTTGCATTTTTACCCTGGGACCGGTATTGCTGTTCTACAGTTACACACTACCAAATTACAGCAAAGACGATACCGTTGACTTGCCTGTACCATTCTTTGATTTTATCGTGGAGGCCACAAAGATTGTGCTGACTGAAAACTTTTCAGCATTGACAGAATTTATCAATGATAATGCAGAGAAGATGATTCCAGCTAGGCGGCTGACAAATGCTAGAGTGCGTTTGCCTTGGAGGGTTTAGCCATGTTAGTAAGTGAAGCAATGAAACGGATTCGTTACCGGATTAACGATGATTCTGACACAGGCTACCTTGACGATGTGCTGATAAATTACATTAACGACTCAATCAAGTATTTGTCCCATGCTTTGATAGCAAGGAACGACCCGATATTGATTAATGAGTTAAGAGTCAGTAAAAACATCGAAAACAAAGTGCCGGATAACTTTGTTAGATTTGCAGGCGGTTTCCCTGTTGTCAAGAAAGGCAAAAGGTTTTTCCTGGCTGATGATGAAAGTGATTATGTAAACACAAAATACTTCTCTATTCCTCGTGAGGTGGTCTCTGATAGCGATGAATTGCCATTCGAGGGTAACGATACCTACCATGCAATTATCATCGACCTAGCGGTAATATATGCCCTCAATCAGCATGAATTTAACGTTGAAAGAGATACTGCTATGAGACAGGAACTGGAACAGATTGTTACGCAAGCATTAGGGACGGTGGGCTAAATGAATTTAAGTTCTAAACACCAACAGAATATTGTTTCTTATGGCGATTTCACAGGTGGCTTAAATACCACCACAGTACCAGATATGATTGCTGATAATCAGATGGCTGACTGCGTGAACATGGAGTTCAACCGCACCACAGGTGCACTACAGACCTGCTGCGGTACTGCTACAGTGTTCCAATGCCCTGACAATATTACCATAGACAAATTGTTTTATGATGAGGTAAACAATGTATTCCTGTTTACTGATAAGAACACAAAGGCCGTTTATAAAAGTTGCCTTGTAGACATGAGCGGAACTCACATCTATGACAGGGAAAAGGTCGGTTCATTGTCTGGGAATAAGTCTCCTACAGCTGTTATGTGGGATAATGGCTTGATTATTGCCAGCGGTGGCAGGCTACAGTATTGGAATGGTACGGAGCTGACCACCATAAGAATTACCTTTGAGGACGAACAGAATGTTTATCAGTGGGAACAGGTAGAGTCATTGCCTGAAAATACAGTAGCCAATGACTTTTCCCTGGAAACTAATTATACCAAAGATGTAAGTTACGTTCGATATAACAATAAGTATTACAAATGCAAAGAAACACACACATCAATTTCTGATTCCCCATCCAAGTGTAATGGTGTGTTTATTAAGAATGGACGCATTTACACATGGTATGAATACAGATTGCAATGCTCATGTGTGGGCGATATGCGTGGCTGGTACGATGTCAGCAGCGATGATTCTACTTCTAAATGGGTTGATATTGGTTATAAAGAGGGCGAGCGGGAGCAGGCATACATTGCTGGTGCCTGTGCATTGTCCTCTGATATTGTAATTATTAAGAATGATGGCAAGGTTTATAGACTTGCAGGGGACTACCCCGATTGGACACTGAAAGAAATAGCACGTAATATAACGTGTCTTAACCCACAGTGTTTTACAGCTGTGCAGGACGGAGTGTTCATAGTTGGCCGTGAGGGTATGTTCTTCCTACAGACCACAGTTGACTATGGCGATGTAAGACCGGCCAATATAGCAAATGGCATACTTTCCCTACTATCTACCCTCTCGGTAGAAACAAGCTGGGTAAAGTTTCTGCCAGCATTAAATCAGATTTGGATAGCAGGTTATGAGAATAGATTTATTTGCTATGACCTGTCATTCAAAGCATTTTTTCAAAGAAAATTCTATTCCGCTGTAAACGATGTCTGCCCTTACAAGGACTATTTCATGTTGACCAGGGCACACAAAGTTGTAGAGCTTTTTGCAGGGATTTACCTTGACGAAAAGTATTCCGAGGACGAAAGCAAGATGGAATGGGCAATGACGGCCAAGAGCCATACTTCCTTTTATGATTTCTTACTTAAAAGGATTCGTATTACCTATGCGCCTTTGCTGGACGAGTTCGATAGGGCGCAGATGATAACAGCGGAAAACAAAATAAAGATTGACTTAAAAGAGGCCAACGAAAAGGCTTCTAGGATATATGCAGATGATACCCCTATCATGGAGGACGCACGGAATTTGTTCCCAATGAATACACAGTTTGCCACAAAGTGGCTGGTGTATAGGAAGAATATGTTTGGTGTAGGCTTAGAGGGTGAGGGGTCAGCTGTATTAATAAACCGCATTGATATGGCGGTAGCAGAGGTATAAGGAGTGATTTGATGGCAGTAACATTATCTTCTACAGCAAATGGCACATTGAGTAGTGACCTGCTCATAAGCGGTACGCTGAAAATAACAGGAGCATTAAATGATGGCACAGAGTCATTAGCGGTATCATTGTATAATGACAATACAGGAGCCACATTTACAGCCTCTGCCCACACCTACAGCAACAGCCAGACAGTGACTTATTCTTATGCCAATGGCTCCACCATGTCTATTAACCTCAATACTGGCGCATGGGTGTATCAGAGAATTAATAGCGAGGTTGGCAATGATAAATACAAATATGTATTTACATTTACCTGGACAGATGGTAACGGCACGCAGACTAATGTGTTGAATGTTGAAACCAAAGAAAACATCACGATTAATGAATTTTCTGCCAATGCCCTAGACGACCTCGATGAAACCATTACCGGTAAATGTGATGTGGATATTATTAAGCCAGCAGGGCTAAAGGCAGCCGTTGAAGTTACCGCAAACAGTACTAATATGAGCGGTGAGGAAAAGGAAATCACAACTGCTACAGATGTGCTTACCTGGACTTTGCTAGATGATACTGTTTTCACGCTGGACTTAGGTAACAAGAAGTTTACCTGCACCAGAAAGGCCGATAACATTGGCGATATGAAGTCTGATGTTTATAGCATAAAAGTATCAATAGGCACTGTAAATGCACAGCTAGGCATTATCTCTAATGTGGGATTTCCACCAGATATACAGGACTTCTCTACAGGGAAAGTGTCTGATACGGATACCACCATAAAAGGAACTTTCAATGCTACCAACATGGATAATTCTGCTGCTAGAGTAACAGTAATTCATAATGGCTATTTGCAGTCAGCAGAAAACAAAGACTATGCTGACACAATGGAGTGGACCTACAAAGACGGCACCAAGTTTACCTTGAACCCAAAGGATAAGACGTGGACTTACGATAGAGCACAGGCTGACACAACAGACCTACAGCCGGATATTTATGTTTTTGAAATTGACATATCCAGCAGATACGGCAAGGATACTGCCACGCTGAATGTTACCACAGACATACCTAAAGCAGAAATTGTTTCTTTCGTAGCAGAGAATATTGGCGATGATGAGAACCTTATCAACGGAACATTGGAATATACCATGCCTTCCATAGTTCATAACCCAACTATCCGCATTGATGTGACAGTTAATGGTATTGCTTATGTTACTACACCATTGCCGATAACTGACCAGGCATTATCCTTTGAATATAGCAATGGTGCAAAGCTGGTAGTCAATCCTGCTAGCCACACATTCACATACACAAGGGATAGTAATGAGGTAGGCAACAATGAGCCTGACAGCTATGCGTTTGAATTGTCTATAGCGGTAAATGGGCAGACTACTACCCAGACTGCTACATCAAAGAGTATGGCTGGCCAAAGAGTTTATGACTATGAGCCTGCCTATCCTGTCAATGTAGCACCTGGCAGTGTTGAACGGCAAAATACAGCATGGCCAAAGTATGTCATGGAAATTCAGCGAATCTACAGACAGTTCAACGAGAACTTGAACTATTACGAAGCTCTAGCGAACGAGCTAAAGAAGCAGGTTGCAGAGCTGAAAACCTATGTAGATAATAGGTTCACTGATTATGATAAGACTTTGGATGCTGCGGTAAAGAAACTATCCGCTATCCGTGTTAAAGCTATTACCGGTGTCGCATATCATGGCGACACAATCCCAGTCCCAGATGGCTCAAAACGTGAGAATTGCGTGTGTCTTGTCAGCTTAAAAGAATGGTCAAATACACACTCTGACAATAAATATACTTACGATATGTATATTTGGGTAGACCCAAACGGAGTGCTTACTTGTTATACTAAAACTTCTGGCCGTAATGGCTCAGGAGGTACTTACCCAGGCTGGGCAAATTATCTCGTTATAGATGTTACAACATTAATTTGAGGGCACTTCATATGAGCAAAACATTAGAAGAATACATACAAATGTATGAAAAACACACAGGTGAGAAGTTTCAGTTTAACACTGGCTTCTCATTTTTTTATGAGCCAGAACATGGCTTGTGCGAATACAAAATTGAGGATACAGGCCTTTACTTTTGGCAGATGTGTGGTGACTTAAAGTATTGGGTTGACATTGGTTATAAGGTGTGCCAGCAGTTTGAATTATCATCAATGTCTGCCTATATCCTGCGGAAGCCTAAACCTTTCATCAGGGCATTGGGATTCAAAATAGAGAGTGAGGAGTGCAAGGATAGGTACAGGCGGTATCACTGCATAAATAAAGCAGGCGAGAAGCTGACCGCTACCCAATATGGGAAGAAGTATATTTTTGTTTGGCAGATTCGAGGTGACCAAAACAATGAATGATTTTAAATTCGACCTCCAACTATTCGGCGGAGGAGGTGGTGGCAAAGGCGGTGGAGGAGGTTCTTCTTCTTCATCTTCTTATACGCCTAGTGCACAAGAATTGCAGATAATGGAGTACATGAAAGATAATGCCACTAATGCTCAAACTGGCATTACTTCTATGCTTAATCAGTTTAACACAGGAGTAAAAAGCGATGCTTTCAACAATCTGCTGGGCCAATCAAGTGGCATGATTCAAAGTGGACAGAACACTTATGGTGACTTGCTAAATGGCAAATTACCAACGGCTTACACAGAGAACATGGCTGACGCTATAAAGTCAGGAGTCAACAGTACAGTAGGTTCTAATATTACCAGTCTTGCTAATCGAGGGGTGCTGAACAGCTCTGTAACTAACAAGGCACTTAATGATGTAGAGGGCAATGTAGCAAATGCAATGGCTCAAAACTACAACCAGAATGTCAGCCAGCTTGGCAACTTGGCAGGTCAGCAGATTCAGGCTGCTACAGCAGGTTATCAGCCATACAGTACCTTGGCTCAATTGGCACAGGGACAGGCTAATACCTTTATTAACAGCCCTGTTAGTGCTTTGCGTGGCAGTGGTACGACTAAATCTAGTCAGAATAGCGACCCAGGCTTAATGGGTACGATTGGTATGGGCATGAAGATTGCCTCTTTGTTTGCATGATAGGAGTGATATAAATATGAATGGTTGGGACATGTTCTATGATGGCGCAACTTCATTAGGCGGTAGAATTGCTGAAAATAAAAGAGAGGGTGAGCTTACCGCTGCGTTGCGCAAATTATTTGGTATGGATAAAAACAGTGGTAACGCCGCTGGCAACAATACGGCAACTAATGATAGTAATGGCAAGATAGACTACGACAATGCTATTGTTAATGGCTTCAATCAGTTTACTGCTAATTCCGACAGTCCTTTTACACGGATGATGAGAGCAAATAGTGATGGTACTATTTACAATGTCGACCCAAATTCAGGGACAAAGCTACAGGCAACACAGGCTTCTCCATACAATGCTAGTGCAGATTATGGTGTAGACCTTAACAATCCGTATTCTATGGCTATCATGAACGCCAAGAATGATTATGCTAGAGCACAGAAGCTAGGCGATGAAGCTGCCATGCTCCGTGCTAATGCTGCGGCTGAACAGGCAAGACAGCAGGCACAGGCAGCAGGACTACCACTCCAATCTTTCTTGGCAACTAACAATGCCGATTATAACCAAGCAATTGCTATGCAAGATCAGCTAAGAGCAGCACAGGTGGCAGGTAATCAGGGGTTCAGCTATCAGGATTTGGCAAATGGCAAACTGCTGAATCCGCAAATGACCAATCCAACACAAGGAGTAGTCGAGCAGGCACCTACCAATGCAGGGACAGCACCGGCTACCGCTGCCAAGGGTGTTATGACTCCAACAGTGGGCAACCAGCAGACTGTTCAGACACCAACAGCACCTAACACCTACGACATTCAGGCGGGGTGGAACTTGATAAAGAACAGACAGAATGGCGGTAGTGCAAATCCTTTTCAGCTGGGGGTCAGGGGGTTTTAAACCCTCTCGACCCCAACTATAAGGCAAAGCTCATTTTGTCATTAAAGGATAAAGGCTTCTCTTATGCTGCCATAGACAAGGCATTGCAATTGTCTGGAGTAGACAGTCAGATTGCTTCTGCCCAAAAGGCTCAATATCAGAATATATTCCTTAACGCCATGAGGCAGGGCGATTGGGGTAGCGCTGGCATGGCACTTGCTAATCTGGCAGGGATAGACAAGGCGGGTGCTTCAATGCTGGGAGCTTACTATCCGTCCTATAAGGATAACTGGGTAGAGGGCAATAAGCGTCAGGACGCTAAAACTAACTTCGGCTATCAGCAACGAATGGCAAAACAGAAGCATATCTATGGGCAGGAAGATATGCGAACGAAAGCTCAACTGCAAACTATGGCGAATGCTAAAATATTGCAGGATAAAGCCGCTATTGAACAAAATGCCAAGCTGGCTTATGCAAAACAGTTGATTAGCATGGGTGTTCCACAGGAACAGGTAATGGCTATGTTGACTGGTGGGGCTAGAAAAACATCAACATCATCGTCTGGCGGTAGAGCTAACAAAAATGAGACATATATTGACAATAGTGGCATGGTTCATTATGACAAAGACACTGATAAAGAAATGAGCACCATGCAGGACGAGATTAATGGGCTCCAGTACGATATTAAACAGATACAGGGACCTGACGACCCACTCAGAGCAAGCACTGGTGATAAGCACGCAGAATTGCTAAAGAAGCTGGAGCTTCTACGTCCAAAAATAACAGATGATGATTATCGGACTATGTATGAAACTCTTTATGCACTAAATCAGCAAAGAGACTTAAATTCCGGCTTTAATGCAAAATAAGGAGGAAAGTTTATGGCATACTCTAAATATGGTTTATCATTCAAAAATTTTACAGATAGTTATGGTGAATGGGAAGCTAATGGCGGTGTAGAACAGGCCAACAAAGCCATAGATTTTAAGAATCTACAAAACAATAGCTTTAATGTGCGTGGTTTACCAGGAGGCACTTTTGGCCAATCAGTAATAGATAGTGCTCTTGGAGCAGCAGGCAATATTGATGATTTTCTTGGTGGGCCAACAGGACTTGGAGATTATGCCAATAACTATGTCACTGCACAGGAAATGGCTATGGGCGAAAAGCCTGAAGCTGATTTCTCTTGGGACTATCTTATAAATGGCCTACCTCGTGATACCGGTAATCTGATAGGCTCTGGAATTGGTTTGGCTGCACCTATCGCAGCTGCAACATTGGCAGCACCATTTGTTGGCGTTGGTGCTACTGCTGCTGGTATAGGTGGTGCACTTGCTGGAGCTGGACTGGAGTCTATGGCTGAGGGTGGTCAAAAAATGCGTGATTCCTTAGCCAATGGTGACTCTCTGGAAACAGCGCAGGATAAAGCAAGGACTGTAGCAGGCGAAAATATGGCGTTGCTTGCGCCTACAAACATTTTAGGACTGGGAGCGTTAAAGAAAGTAGGGCAGGGATTAAAGACTGCATATAATGGCGGTAAAGCCGTCTCTGCTACTGGTGGTGCATTAGCAAACTATCCTAAGTTATCACAGGCAGTTGACTTTGCAAAAGGTGCTGGCTGGGCAGGCCTTGGAGCGATGAACGAAGGTGCACAGGAAGCATGGCAGCAGGGTATTCAAGACAGCGTTGAGCCTGATACTGATTGGGGCATTTTGCCTTGGAATTGGAACGACGAACAGACAGAGGCTTTTGAATCCACTATTGGGCCTACAGCTCTTATGGCTGGTGCTGGCGGTGGTGCTAGATTGGCAGCCCGAAAGCTGGGAATGTCTGATGTGCCACAGGTTGATACAGCTCCACAGGTTAACAACAACCTCTTCGGTGCTGGCACTGCTGAAATTTCCACACAGGGAGCTGATATTGACGAGCAGGTAGCACACTTGAAAGACGGGTATCAGTCTGTTATTCCACAGGTTGCAGGTGCGCTGGTTAATGACTTTGGCATTGAGGGTGCTCAAATCTCTAGTGGTTTTAGAACCCGTGAACACAACAGGGAAGTAGGCGGTGTAGAGAACTCCAACCATGTTGGCGATGGTGAACATGGCGACGCTTTGGACATTGTTCTGCCTGATGGTGTTTCTGCTGAAACAGCAGAAGCAATCAAACAGAGATTTGAGAACAGTGGTGTATTTGACGAGGTATTGTTCCATGACGCTGGCAGTGGCTACCACCTGCATTTAGGCGGACTGAAAACAGATAACATCGGCAACAGCTATGGCTCTTACTCCGGTGATGCTGATGTGGATTCTGCTATCAATGAAATGGCTGAGAAGTACAATCTTGACCCTGCACTATTGGCAGCAATAGCAGAGCAGGAAAGCGGATTCAATCAGTCTGCACAGTCAGGGGCAGGCGCAATGGGCATTATGCAGTTAATGCCTGACACTGCCGAGGGGCTAGGAGTGGACCCTAGCGACCTCCGAGGCAACTTAGAGGGTGGAGCAAAATATCTCCGTCAGATGTTGGATAAGTACGATGGTGATGTAGAAAAGGCCCTTGCTGCTTACAATGCTGGCCCTGGTAGTCTTGATAGCGTAAATGGGGATATTTCCCAGCTGTCAGGTGAAACACAGAAGTATATTCCCTCTGTCATGGAGCGGTATAATAAGTTCAAAAACAAATCAGGCGGTGGCATTAGCAGTAGTGGCAATATCCTTGATTGGGACTCTACCAATGAGGACTTTTCCAAGCTGGACTTCTTCCCTAAAGATGGTGAGCAGTCACAGGGGACAGTCAATGAGTTCCTTGAAAACCTTGCCAAGCTGGAGGAAAGTGACGATAAGGCCACCAAGGAAAAGGGCAGACAGGCACAGGATATTCTACAGCAGTATGGTGATGATACTGAAAAGCTGACAGAAAAGGCTAAGGAATTAGGCTATCAGCAGATAGTAGACCCAGCAGAGGTACATGGCCGTATTCCTATGAGGCGCATTGTGTCTACAGCTCTGGACAAGGGGCAGGTAACATTTGCCACCAAAAAGGCTGCTGATATTTTCGCTTCTTCTCCTATCGGCCAGACTATGGAACGGCAGGGGAAAACATTTAAGGTTACTGACAATTTCAAGATGAATGAGCAGGTCAACGCTATTAGTCAGCAGGTTTATTCTGACAATACAGCTAGGACCAAAACTGTCAAAAATGGTGTTATGGCGGATGCTGCGGCTGCAAATAGAGAACTAAATGGGCAGGCAAGACCTCCTATCCAGCAAAACGATTCTGTGCTTACTGATGAGGATAGGGGTAGACTCATCAGTGTTATGCCTAATCTGCCACCACAGGTACAACAGCAAATACAGGAAGCTCTTGCTGAGAACGACATAAAGTCTGTACGCCAGTTGCTTGATGAAGCGACTAATAGCACACCTCTAAACGCTGAAACAGATATTGAAAAAGCAAAAGCTATAACGAGAGCCTTACTGCAAAATCCAGAAGCAACAACCAGCTGGGACGGCAACGGGGCTGTTAGAACTGCTGCTATAGAGGGATTTATCAACAGCAATAATTTAGATGGACTGAATCGTGCTAACAAATACATGGCTCAAAACCTGCGTGACAAAGGCATCAACCCGCTGGAGGTATTGAATCAGAATATAGAAAAGCCAAACACTTTACCAGCTGTGCAGGGGGAGCGTATGCCATCTACCGATGTACAGCGTGAAGAACCTGCCATTGAGGGAACAGTGGAAGATACTGTCATTACTCCTCCGTATAATGGCAATGAGGTAAAAGTTAATAAAGGCGAGCATAACTACTATAAGTGGTTAAGACAAAATGGCTTTGCCCAGCAGGATAGGGCACCAGAAGGCGCACCACAGCTAGCAGAAAACAAAGAATCCACTGGCACGAATAGTGAAAATCAGACCAATTCCCCAACAAGCAAAAATACTGAAATAGAACTTGCAGATGGATATTCAACTGAATCTGGCAAACCTCTTAATGAAGCAAATGAGCGAGAGTTCATTGTGAAACCTGATGGGAGCAAGGATTTTGGTGAGATTTCAAGCGATATTTCAGAAGCTACTCATGGTGCGTTAAAATCAGCTCCTATACGGCTACAAGTAGGCAATGAAGTTTTTGGGTATATTCATCTGCTTAAACATGCTAGCCAAATGAAACAAAAAGGATATGATGTGATGGGTTACATCAATCATATCCTAAATAATTTCAATCAAATATACAGCCAGCAAAGTGATAAAAAGCCAAACCGTTTTGTATTATATTGCAAAGATGATTCAAAAGGCTTTATGCCTATAGACTTGGAATTTGAAAAAGGAAGCGATGATTACTATACGATAGTATCTGCAATGCCACATAGAGCAAAAATAAAAGGAACATTGCTCTATGATGGGAGTGCAAATCCATCTATCGCTACCACCGGCGATACCCTTCTTGCAGAGGCTGACAATAAAGGTGGAGTCAGCAACACTGCGAACACGCATGGGAAGAACAATGTTCCTTCTTCTACCTCTACTATACCACAGAATCAGGATAAGGGCAATGAAAATCCTAATGCTTCTAATGAGCCAATGCGTAAGGAACTTATAGAGCAGGCTGCTGCCAATGAAGATACCTGGGTAAATAGCAAGAAAAGCGAGCTTCACCTTGAAGATGATAACGATACTGTTGTCAAACTCACTCCACAGGAACTGAAATATTATCAAGACTTGATAAAAAAAGGTGTGGTAGCAAAGCCTGAACTGTACGAGGAAGCCCAAGAAGATGTTGGCGAAATGGACGACAATGTGGAGATGTCTAAAGAGCAAAAGCAACTCTATGACGAAAGTAGCGACGATAGGGATATGCCAAGTGTTGAAGATGAGGCAGAACCTACAGCTGATGAACCACGCACTAAATATAGTAGGGAGAAAAGTCCTGTTGACAAAAAAAAGCCTACTCACCATAATGTAGAGTGTAGGGATGTAAAGGAACAAGCGAAACGTTATGTCCAGAGCAGACTTGATAACGGTGCATTAAAAACACTCAAACCGTCTGATGATGTAAATACTGCTATCGAAAAGATTATTGCTCCTATAAAAAGGGAAGTTGATAATCAAGCTGCTAGGTATTTAGAAGCTGGCCATGAGCCAGAATATTATCAGGCTCGTTTAAATATGATTAATTATTACAAGCAACTTGTTGATGAAATAAGGAGGGATTTCAATGCAGGTGATAGACAGTCTGATGTCTACGGACGAGTTATTAACGATACTTGGTTCAGACAATCCGCAGGAGAGGGAAGCAACCTCCGAAAAAGTGTTCAAAAGAGAAATGCAGAGATTGAAACACGAGAAGATGAAAACTCAGGAGTAAATTCATCCTCTGCAAAAACGGGCAAAACATATGAGAATTATAACCCTAAAACACAAAAAGTATTAGATATGATGTATAAGCACTCTTCACGTGATAAGAGTGCTTTTTCTATTGAGCCTATAAATCCACATTCTGCTGAATCTCTAAAGGAAAATGGCAACAGCAACACTGAACTTGACAGACTGCCAAAGGTGCCTATTGCCAAGCTCCGCCAGAGTGAGCAACGGATTGTAAAATTTGGTAAAGCTATTGGCGTGCCTGTCCATTTTGTTGAGTCAAGTGACAAGACTAATCGTGGTGTATTCACCCATAATGGTGAAATCTTCATCAACCGCAAGGCAAAGGTTCCAGCTCATTCTATCTTTGTACATGAATTTGTGCATTGGCTAAAGGCCAGCCCTGAAAATGCAGGTGCATATGATGTTCTTCATGCGTGCCTGGAGAACTCTAGCGGGCTTTTCAATGAGGCACGAATCAATAAGTATAGGGGTAAAATTTTTGATGGCAATAAGATGACTGATGAGGAAATAGTGGAGGAGATTATCTGCGACGCTATGACTCATACTGAGTCAGCCGAAAAACTCATGCGTGCGGTCAACAATGTTGATGGCGACCTTGCCACCAGGGTTGCTGGCTACTTAAAGGCCATGTGGGATAAGTTCTGCAAGGCTATTGGATTCAACCCCAAAATATTTAGTTCCAAGCAGCAGTTACCTAATGAATTGTCAGTAACGGAATTGCAGAGGGCAGACATTGCCTTTAACAAAATCCTGATGAATATAAAGGGCAATGATGGCAAGCCTGTATTCTATCGCAAGGGTACAGACCTTGTGCTGCGTGAGACTAATGCAAAGCCTGTAGATACATATCAGGTAAATCCTATCGGTTATACTTATGCAGTTGCATATTCCAAGGAAAATAAGGACAAAGAGCCTATTGAGGGAAATAACAATCAGCAGGATAATGGAGATGAAATTAAGGAGAGTGAATTAGAACGAAGAATTAGAGAAAGAGTAGAGAACAGCCATGTTCCTAAAATACTTGAAGCTGTAGGAAAGCATTATGGCAAACATGTGAGTGATTTTGTGGATAGCGTTTTCCCAGATAAGACGGCATTACTAGCTATGGTAGATGAGGTTAAGGAAGCAATTAACTCCATCGCAGATGATTCCTATAGAACCAATAGGTATTTACAAGATGAGGTTTTGGATAATCTAGTTAAACAGGATTATGCAAAACTACAATATGCTGCTGGTGATGTGCCACCATACATGAAACGTATGCAGGGCAAACTCCTAGGACGTATTATTTTTGTAGAGGAGGCATTTAATTATGGATATGATACCATTCGGGGACAAAATGATTACGGAGCAGGAAGCCTCCACACTGGTAGACAGAATGTGCACGAGGGACAAAACATTGAGCCGAGAAATGCAAATCAAAATTTGCAACCAGCTGTTGGGCATACCAATGGACAAAATGGACAAGGTACTATAAGTGGCAAAAAGCGACTAGACGATTTAACCACTCATGGAAAATTAAAAGCAAAATGGATTAGTGAACTTGTACCGAAACCAAAAGAATCAAGAATGAAGCACTCTAAAGAGAGTGCTTTTTTAATGCCTGAAAATGGCAAGCCGTACACCATGAGCTACTACCATAACACCCAGCCATCACCTAAAATGGCAGGGGATATGTTTGCTCAAAGCATTGAACCAGCTGGGGAGTATATAGCCCATGACACTATGAACGGCTCAAATCAGATACCTGGCTTTGAATATGGGAAAATTTCCTTCAAGAGTCCTTTGGTGCTGGAACATAAATCTACTGGTCATGGTGGTTGGAAAACTGACCTGTCTAATATGTTCGGGGGTAAAAAAGGTAAAGCCCTTAGCAATGCTATCAAAAAGGCTGGCCACGATGGAATCATTACCATCGACAGCAAGACAGGGGAAATACTGGAAACAGTAAACCTTGCTGGCATAAAAAATACTGGCAACAAATATTCTCGTGGTGTTGACCTTAGTCCGTCTACTGATGGTGTGGCTATTGCTGCCAGAGCTAACAATAACCTTTTAGCCAACATGAAAGGCATTGTCAAAAAGGCGAATGCCAAGTTCAATCCATTCCACCATGAGGAGCTGGAAAACCTGCGTATTGATAAGCGTGACAAGGAGAAAGACCTTAACCTTATTGAGTATCAGTTTGTTTCCCCAACCAGGGAGAGCAAGAAGTACAAAGTTATCCATCCGTTTGTTATGAAAGGCAAGCAGGCTATGGCCAAGCAGGAGAAGCTAAGGTTTGAGTTCAATGAGGGCATGAACGAATTGGATAAGCTGCTAGGCTGGCGAGAGGGATTCCATCGGAACGACCCTAAGTTCAAAGAGCGAAAGGAAGCCCTGAACGAAATACTGTTAAAGGGTGACTTGGAGAGAAAGGAGTTTACCAACGAGGAATTGATTAAGGCTGGCTATGACGCTGAAACCATCAAGGGCTATCACAAAATGAGAGCACTTCTGGATAAGGCTTGGAAGCTGGCTGATGAAACCAAGTCAAGAATCAAGTATCAGAGCATAACCAGTTCCACTCAGCGCCGTGCCGAGGCTGATTTTGCAGACCTAAAGGATACGAACCCATTCGCTGAAATCATCAGCAAGGTACATAATCCTGATGGCACTGTGACCATTAACTACAAGGCACCTCATGTAAGGCGTGTGGATAAGCAGACTGTGCTGCCATCCGAGCTGGAAAACCTCCGCAAGAACAAGGATGTTCATATTGTGGAAACCACCCAGAGTCTAAAGGGGACCACGCAGGTAACTTACTATCAGCGTGAAGCAGGCATGGGCAAGCTAAAGGGATATATTCCTCATATCTTCCACGGCTGGTATGTCTGCAAGGTAGACAAGGACGGCAAGGCCATTGTAGACGATGATGGCAATGTAGCTTTGGATAATATCATGACTACTGCCAATTCCTTGTCAGAGGCAGCCAAGCTAGGGCGTGAGCTTGCCAAGGAAAACCCTAACGCTAACTATCGTGTTGTTCCACAGACGTTCAGCGCACCTGGGGCACAAGAACAGGCTATTGTCATGGGTGACTTTGACTATGCCAAGATAGTAGGCAAAGTGGCTGACTCTATGTCCATGAGTATAACTGACGCTCAGGCAATGCTTGATAACACTGTCAAGATGAAAAATCGTGGTAGGTTCTATGGCTATGCTAAACAGCGTAAGGGCTTCAAGGGATTCGAGCAGAATGTTTACCTTGCCACTATGAAGTATTTCAATCAGACTGCACGCTATGCAGCTATGGACTCTTTCAAGAGGGATTCCATTAGTATGTATAACCGCATTTTTGGAGCCTTTGACGACGAGAATGTAACAAAGAGAAGTGCTATGGCCAAGTGGACTAAACAGTACATCTATGATGTGAATGGTACTCCTACTTGGATTGAGAAGATGGGAAACAATCTTCTGCACAATTTGGGTGTAGGAGAAGAACGAGCTGGTGGCAGACCTGTATTATGGTTCCAACAGAAAATCATGACCTATCCTATGACTATTCTAAAGCTGGGTGTATTTAACCCGTCCTCTGCCCTGCTGAACCTCACACAGCTCTTTAACCTTTATGGAGCTATGGGAGAAAAGGTACTTAGCCCACAGGCCTACCAGCGACTCCTACACAAAGGATTTGCTGATACATTCAGGGCGATGAGTAACAAGGATAGTGAGCTAGGCAAGCTGCTATGGAAAGACCTTGGCCTTGACTACCAGATTGGCATGGATGTAGCTTCTGGCTATTCCAATGCAGAGGTAAACAACCTTGCTTCCCTGCGAGGTTTTGCAGGTCGTTTGGCTGGCAAGTCTATGTATTTGTTCAGACAGACAGATGCCTTTGCCAGAGGTGTTACCTTGCTGACAGCCTATAACAAGGCGTTAGACGAGGGCAAGAGCAAAGCAGAGGCCATTGAGTATGCCAAGGAAATAAACGACAAGGTAAACTTTGATGGCTCTGTTGCCGACGAGCCTACCATATTCAGAGCACTTGGCCCAATTTCCAAGGTGTTGTTGCAGTTCAAGAAATATCCTGTTAAGCAGCTAGAGTTGTTCCAGGACTTCTATCTTGACGGCAGGGAACTGGGACTCAACCGCAAGCAGTCATTTTTGCGAATGGTAAAATACGTGGCACCATATATGGCAATGTCAGGCATGATGGGTATTCCGTTTGTCAGCCTAGCTAACGGATTGTTCTCCTACCTTACAGGTATTTTTATCGGTGATGATGATTGGGATTGGGAGAAGAAAATTAAACAGTTCATGATTACGGAGTTTGGCGAGGACTGTCCTTTGACTCAGTGGTGGTTGTATGGTGCAGGTTCTTTCATTGGGCTAAACCTTGGCAGCCGTGTAGGTGTTGGCGATTTCTTAGGCTCCGACTCTTACAACTCCGCTGACGGATTGGCTGGCCTTGCGTGGAATCAGACCACTCTTGGCTCCACTGTTAATCAGGTGCTAAAGCAGATGTCTTACCGCAATTATGCGGAAGCTCTAAAGGCTGTTAATCCTACTATGGGTAACATCGTACAGGCATACAAGGGCGAGGTTAGAACCACTAGAGGCCGTATGAAGTATCAGTATCAGAATATGGCTGAAAGAATGTGGCGGGCCATTGGCTTTACTCCACTCAATGAAACTTTGGCTGGCGACCTTGCAAGCAATGAGTATGCTGAAAAGCAGGAACAGACCAAGGCAAAGCAGGAGGCTGTAGATGATTTCTTGGCAGATCCAAGCAGTGAAAATGCTGCAAGGCTGAATGAGCTGGGTGTTACTCCAAAATCCTTGGAGAATGAATCGGCCAGACGGACAATGAACCGCCATCAACTGAATGAGTTAGCTAAGGAAAAGGAAGCAGCAAAGAAAAAGAAGAAACCAAATACATACTCTGCCAGCGATTACCTTAAAGCTGTGCAATAAAAAAGAGAGGCTGGGACAAAACTCGGTCTAAAATAGAAAAAACCAGTGGATGTTTGCCGTCAGGTAAATTTCCACTGGTTTTTTAGTATAAAAAATACACAACGAGTTCTTTTTCTGCTAGAATTAAATTACCACAATACAAAACCAACAGAGAAAGGAACTCGTCATGTACAAAGATTATAACATAAATCAGCTGATTTTACCGCTTAATTTAGAAATAAAAATTCAGGAGAATGACATTGCAAAGCATGTCAACAATTTGGTTGAAAGTATTCCTGAAAAGGCCTTTGATAAATACTACAAAGAAACAGGTTGTCCAGCATACCATCCAAGAATGATGCTTAAAATTCTGTTGTGTTCTTATTCTCAGTCAGTATTTTCTGGAAGAAAAATTGAAGCCTTACTATCTGATAGTATCCGTATGATGTGGTTGGCTCAAGGCTATTCACCTAGCTACCGTACCATTAATAGATTCAGAAGCAATAAAGGCATGCAGGAACTTCTTTGTCAGTGTTTTGTGCAGTTCAGATCTCAGCTCATAAAAGAAAAGATTATTAGTAACGAAGCTATTTTTATAGATGGAACCAAAATAGAAGCCAATGCTAATAAATTCAGCTTTGTTTGGAAAAAAGCTGTAGAAAAATATGGTAAAAGTCTGATAGAAAATTCCAGACGGATATATGATGAATTAGTTGAACAGGAAGTAATTCCTGCTATGGAACTAGAGGAAGAAACCACTATTAAAGAAGATGAGATGGTTGCAGTAGCTGAAAAGCTTGATGCAGCAATTGAGACTATGGATAAGGAAATAGCTGAATCTGACTCTGCTGAAAGACGTAAACAATTAAGGAGCAAGCGAAAACGCCCAAAGCAACTGAGAAAAATCTTAAAAGATAATATTGCCAGAAAACAAAAATACGATAGCCAACTTGATATTATGGAGAGTCGGAACAGTTATTCCAAAACAGACCAAGATGCTACTTTTATGCGAATGAAAGAAGATTACATGAAAAATGGGCAGCTAAAGCCAGGTTACAATGTACAAATAGCAACTGAAGGTCAATACACTCTTGCATATGACTTATTTCCCAACCCTACAGATACCCGCACACTGAAGCCTTTTTTAGATGATATTGAAAGTAGATATTTCACCTTACCGGAATACATTGTGGCTGACGCTGGATATGGTAGCGAGGAAAACTATGTTGATATTATTGAAAACAGGCAGCTAACACCACTAATTACATATGGAATGTATCTAAAGGAGCAAGAAAAAAGATATAAAAAGGATGCCTTTAAAACCGCCAATTGGAATTACGACAGTGACGATGATTACTACATCTGTCCAAATGGCAAAAAATTGATATTCGTATACAATTCCCAGAGAAAAGATAAGAACGGCTTCGTAAGAAATCTCAAAGTATACGAATGCGAAAATTGTAGTAATTGCCCATACAGAAGCCAGTGTTGCAAAGCTAAAGAAGGCAATAACAGGAAAATTAGCGTAAACGTAAAATGGGAACAGCAAAAAGAATATATTAGAACGCAGCTTTCAGACAAGAAAACTGGAGAAATCTACAAGAGAAGGAAAATTGATGTAGAGCCAGTCTTTGGATTCTTGAAGGCTAATTTGCATTTCAACCGTTTTACAGTAAGAGGTAAAATTAAAGCAAAAATAGAAATGGGATTGGCGTTAATGGCGGTAAATTTAAGAAAATACATGCAGCATGCAGCTACAATTTAAATTTTGCAAAGTAAAAAGGCTAGAACTTGAGAAAACACTCAAATTCTAGCCTTTCTTTAAGTTATGAGGCTGGTTTTGTCCCAGCCTCTTTATTTTTATGAAATTTTTACTTTTCTATTTAGTTCCATGTAGCAGAACTTCCATTGGCTGCCATCTTGCAGAGGGAATCTTAACTCACTGACCGCATTTACGACCACGGTATGTATGATGGGATAGAGCTGCAAAGTCATTTTGCTAACAGATAGCAGTTTGATGATTTGATTGTTTTTACAATTCAGCATACCAGGAGAATTAAGAAGTTCTTTAAACATATTCATAGTGAACAAAAATGATAGTGGCAATACACACATTCCTAGAAAAAAACTAGATGTTATGTTTTGCGTTCGCTGGTAGGCCTTTAAAAAACCAGCTATGTAGATTGCTACAACAATCAGCAAAGCAAGATACACGCAAACTTCTTTCACCATTTCAACCCCTCCTTTTTAATTAATTTTATCATATATGGCTTTTTTTGCAAACAAAAAGAACCCCGCCGTCTGATACAGGGTTCTTCTTGCTTGTTATTCATTTTAGAGAGTTCAGCCATTACGCATTAACTAACCATGTCTTTATTATACATCAAGTATTTCAATTTTGCAAATATTATTTTATTGCTACTTATGGTATTTATGTTCAATTAATTATTTTGATATTTAATTGCTAGTTTTAAAAGTTTTGTTCATTGGAAATGCAGGAAAAATAATTTAGGATTTGAGAAAAAATTCCTTGACTTTTCTGTTTAAAAAATATTACACTATTCATGAAGTGCAAAGGAGGTGCAAGATGTCAACAAAAAAATTAGGTCGTCTTACCAGCAACCCCAAACCATTCTCCATTACCATAAGACTTGATTCTGAATGTATGGATATTATCCAAGACTATTGCAAGAAGCATAATTCTTTAAGGGTAGAGGCTATACGGGCTGGGATAAAAAAGCTGAAAGATGACAAATAAAAAAAGAGAACAGCCGATTTTCCAGATAGAACTGTTCTCTCAACCAACACACCCCAAAGGAATATGTTAAATCTATTATAGCATATTCCTGGGGTACAAGAAAGGAATATTGCTATGGATTACAATAAGTTAGTATGTTTATGTGGAGATTACTCCAATGCCAAACCTGTTGGAGAATCAGCACAAGGGAAGATAGTTACCAGCAGTCAGGCAGTAGCCTACTATTTTGGGAAACGACATGACAATGTTATCTCATCAATTAGGGGTCTCCTAAATTTTAAGGATACCCAAGGGGGTATCCCCAAAAATGGGGAAACCCTTAAAAAATGGTTCTATGAATACCAATATACCAATGAGCAGAACCATCAAACCTATCCAGCTTTTCTTATGACTCGTGACGGCTTTACTCTCCTGGCAATGGGCTTCACCGGGAAGAAAGCCTTGGAGTGGAAGATACGGTATATCCAGGCTTTTAATGAAATGGAAAGGAAGCTGAAAGAGCAGGAGAATCCGACTGCGCAAAATTGTGCAGCCACATTCAAGACTCCCAATGTCGCTCCACCAGAGGTACTGGCACAGGCCAGAGCCAAGACCATGTTAATGAACGCAAGGACTAGACAGGCAAAGCTGTGGAAAACATTAGCTGACGAATCCACAGGAACCTACAGGGAGATTTGCAAAGTGTACGCTGCCAATATCCTAGCAGGCAGGGAAGTATTGCCACTACCCAAGCCACCCAAAAATACAATGACTGCAACGGAGCTGGGAGAGGCAACAGGGCTGACCGCAATGAATGTAGGTTTGCTAGCTAATAAGTACAATCTAAAAACTGCCGCCTTTGGCCAGTGGGTGTACAATACATTGAAGAATGGCAGGCAGGTAGAATCGTTCAGATACTATGAGTCTGCCATACCGGTAATCAAGGAAATAGCAGAGGCAGAGAGAAAGAATAAAAAGCTGGTAATTAAGACGCCCCTAGCGGAGCTTTTAGGGGATATTATCATATTCACTAAATGATTGTATGGCCTACAGTCTTTACCCCGCTTGTAGGGGCTGTAGGCCTAAATCAGGGCAAAGAAAAACAACCTGCTCTCGGATACTCGAACTAAAGAAGAACAGGTTGCTTTTCTCTCTCGTAGCCCTATTTAGGAAGACTTTTGAAGAAACGCATCTTATGAAAAAAAATCATATAAGGGATAATGCTCTTTTATTATAGCAAAACTAGCAATTAATTTCAAGAGTTTTATTTGCTGATATTGCTAAAGTTGAACAATTATTGTCCAAACATTTTCTTTGACATTAATTCAAACTGCTGGAGAATAGGCTTCCACTGCTCCATGTGGGACTCTATCAGGCCTTTCATGAATTGGTTTACGGATACATAGATATGTTAGCTGCTTATTACAGCACAACCAGAGTTGAGGTGCTACGAATGGGTGTTGATAAGTTGTTTTCAGAATTACCAAAGTGAATCTGTTTTACTATGATGTTGGTATTCTTAATATTTTCTCTTGACTTTTGTTGCTACAACTTTTATATTATAGTTTGTAGCAACACATTGAGGAGGTGATACTTGTGTGTGCTATGAAAAAAGGTACTAAAATAACTTCCAACCCAAAGGACTTCATGTTGCGTGTCCGCCTTGATAAAACTACATTGTCACAACTTGATATGTTGTGTAAGAAAGAGGGCAAGACTCGCTCTGAAATAGTCAGGGAGGGAATTAAAAATCAGTGCTAATCAAAGTCAACAAAACTGAGGTGAGAAATGTTGGCAAAAAAAATTGGTCGCCCAGTCGTTGGGCAACCCAAACCAATAAAGCTGACTGTCAGAGTAACGGAACAGGCTTTACAGGCATTAGATACATATTGTAGTAAACATAATTTATCTCGTGCTGATGGTGTGCGGTTAGCCCTTAACGACTTGCGGAACAAATAAAGAAGTTCGCCCCTCCGACCAAGAACGAGCGAACTTTGAAAGAATGGAAAAGAATACTTTCCTCAAATCTATTTTATCATGAGGTCAGTATTCTTTCAATAAGAAAGGACAACTGCAATGACAAATATTTTAAACCATGATAATGTAAAACCTGTAGTAGCTGTAGCCACTGAATACATTGTTGATTACCATCAGGCTGATAGAGCTGTATTGAATCAATTAGTTACCAGTAGCCAGATAATAGCTGCTTACTTTAACAAGGAGCACAAAGATGTACTAGAGTCTGTTCGTAATATTTTGGCAGCGGAAAATTCCGCCACCAAATTTTTCTATACTGCTTCATTCTTAAACCGAGGCAAACGCTATCCAATGTACTTTATGAACAGGGACGGATTCTCTTTGCTGGCAATGGGCTTCACCGGGAAGAAAGCATTGGAATGGAAGATACGGTATATCCAGGCTTTCAATGAAATGGAAAGAAAGCTAAAGGAGCAGGAAAATATCAAAACCCAAAATTGGGCTGTGACCTCTGATAGCAAGACTCCCGATGTTGCTCCACCAGAGGTACTGGCACAGGCCAGAGCCAAGACCATGTTAATGAACGCAA
>OIYG01000231.1_pt1 | contig 60817 bp, 113 predicted proteins | sample 1587861 | NCBI WGS metagenome assembly OIYG01 (sample SAMN03283272) | human gut metagenome | biome: human-associated habitat; material: feces | host: Homo sapiens | place: Peru | collected 2012
AATGGGCCTACCGTTGCCAAGTCCGCAACCTACTGCCATTCAGCAACCCAGCCATTACACCCTAGGGCTTAATTATTATCTACCCCGACAATTACAACGTCATTGCTTACCACTTCCCAATGTAATTTGGAAAGGCGTATGGCAACACTTGTATCATATGTGTTCCTGCCTATAGCAATATACACTTTAGCATCATCATCATAGTTTTTTAAAACGTCAATCAATTCACTTACTGTCATTTTACTTACTCCTTTGTTACACTTTAGGGCTTAATCTTTATTGACGATTTTTACGATTCGTCTACCACAGTAAGGGCAAAAAACGAAATGCCCTCTATAATCGGCGTACTTGGCTTTGCATTTTTTGCACTGATGTAGTTCAACTAAACCGCCTAAACCGTCTGCTATGTCATATCCAAGCACTTTAACAGTTGTTTCTTGCTCTTCCATTTCTTCACCTCTTAATTTAAATCAATGTAACACCAGCGAATAACGGCATCTTCAAAGCATACGAACTCGCAGTCAAAGCTTTCTCTAGCGATTATGTCGCATTGCCTGTAGCCAATAAATATGTCTCCTTTTGACGATTCTCCGACTTTGATTTCAAAAATACAGAGTTTATTTTCGCTCGGCATAACATCATTACCATGCCATTCGCCACATATAGGTTTGTTATTCATTTTCTTACCCCCTAAACTTTTTGTGAGTTGTTGCGGTTTTTTATTCCACTTTCTACCCACTCATTAAAACAATTCTTGCAGCAGAACCCTTTATTGTTGGTGTAAAAAACTGTAATATCTTCTATCCTTGCACCACAAATATTGCAAATGAAATACCAGCCGTGGTCTAACAATTCCTCAATAGGAATTTCGTCAGCATCCTCGTATTTGTCTGCCCAAGGCAAGCGTCGCACTCTAATATCCTTGTAATGGACTCCACTATACATGCTGAAATATTGTTTCGCTTTACCTGTCGTTTCAGCGAATGTTATTTTTTCTGATAAATCGTTAATGTCATAGTCTGCTGCATTGGCAAAAACATATGCTTTACATTTCATGCTATATCACCACCTCTCAATGCCCACTCCTTACAAGAGATTTTTGCGCAAAACAACGTCTCCTTCCTATGCCCACAGGACACCATTGTGTTTGTACCTACCTAAGCCAAAGACTTCTATAAACGCTTTATGCAAGTCGTATGTCTTGCCATATGCAGTAATTACAGGATTATAGTTCTCTGGCAATGTAATATCTTTCAACGCATGATAAATTACGCTAGATTGTTTTTGATTAAACTCAGCACCACAATCGCAAGCAAAGAGAAAATCAGCTATTTCATCTGGTACTTTTTCTTCAACTTCTTCTATAAATACGTTATCTTTATCTGAGAAAGGCGGTGTAATAGCAGCTATAAGTGCTGTTTTAACGCCGTATGCTTCCGCAACTGCCAACCGATAGCGGAGCAATGCACCATAACCAAAACCATATTCGACGGTTCTACGTTTATCACTTAATGTTACACTCATCTATTAATTCCCTCCTTCTTACCCACTTTTTGGCAAACAACCGGATATAATGTAAATACCTGCTATCAGTCAACGGCTCAACGCTTTTACGTTGTGGTGCTTTTTTAATCACCTTGAATTCATTGCTTTCGACGATTAATCCAGCATCTTTTTCCTTGCATACACGTAAGACTTCTTCTTTGTGCTTAGCGTAAAGCTCCATCGGCATACAATAGTAGAAACCTCTTACATCTGGAAAGTTGTGATATAAGGTTTTCTGTTGGTCTGCTCTGAAATCAGCAATACTCAGCTTTATCTCGACTTCGTATAGATATCTGTCTTTAGTGATATACAGGAAATCCGCCTCGTATTCAAAACTGCAATACATTTTATGTTTATCTTGCATGATTTTTGCAATTACCCATTCACCATCCGCTTTGTATTGCGACATTATAATGTTTGGACCGCAATCAAGCCCTCTCTTGATGCCGTAGTGCCGCCCTAAGCGCAAGCTAAGACTATCTTCTGTATATTTATAATCACCATAATTCATTTAAAGCCTCCTATAGCTCATACTCCACGCCCATTGCCGTAGCCACGGCAGGGAGTGCAGCTTCTGCTTCTTGTTTAGTTCTAAATACCCAGCCTTTGTCTAATGCAGCAATCTGCCAAGGAAACCCGGCCCAATTCCATTTGGTAACATACCAAACGCCTTTATGTGGGCAAAATCGTGAGTTATATTCATGTGTTGTGAAGCTAAATGTATAAACATCAGTGCCTTTCTTCGGCTTCCACGGAAGCTTGACGATTTCCATTTTGCCTTTCAGCAAGCTGTTTAATGCTCCGTTGTCGAACCATTTCGTTTTCTGACCATCAACAGTAGTTAATTCTAGCCCATTATCGGTAAGCTTATAAGTCAATCCGTCATAACCCTTAATTTTAAATTCTTCGCCCAGCTCCACGCCGAGCATCTTAGCGATTTCTGGAATTAAGTTTTTGCTCATTATTCTTGCTCCTTCCGTTTCATTTTTGCATTCATCGCATTCATCGCAAAAAAAGCCTATATATATAAGATACGCCATAAGCGGCGTAACAATTAGACCAAGGATAGTGAATATTTCGTCGTCGGTTCCAGCGGTCAATAATAATTCTGCCATGTTATCACTCCTTTTCTGCAGCTTTACTAGCCTTTAAAATTTTCTCAATCAGCTTATCCACAGCCTTGTCTGCAAATTCGCCTGTAGCTTTGATGTTGGCAGGTGTTATATGTTCCGCAGCATACATAGCGTATATTTCCTTTTCTGTTGGAAGAAATACCCCCAAAGTATCTAAAAGCAAAGCCATACAAATAAGTAATTTAACTGCCTTAACGGATTCTTTATTTTTACAATCACCCGTCAAGACTGCCATTACAGCCACTACGGCATATACGGTTGCCAAGAACCCCACTACGCAGCAAAAGGCCTGTATTATGTCTATTCTTCCGGCACAATAAATAAGCCATGGACTAATTATTGGCTCATTCATTACTCTTCCTCCTCGTCACCGCAGCAAAAGGCCAGGCTGTCACCAATGCTTCTAATGGTTCTGCCCAGGATTTTACAAGTGCTTTTCAGCCAATCAGCCGTGCGTCCTTCTAAAACCTTGTCCATTTCTTCGTCTGACAAGTCGGAAAAACAAACGCTTTCCCAACGCTTGCCACGCTTAACACGGAAATACATTCCGTCTAAATCTCTATTCATTTTCTTCCTCCTTTTCAATCGCCGCGCGGATAACAGCCATAGCCTTATACAGATAATCAGTATCGCCGGAGCAAAGCCATTCTTCCAGCTCTGCATTAACAGCCTTGATAAGCTGATTTTCTCTCAACTTGTCGACAGCCTCGTTCGTGCTGATGCACGCCATTTCCTCGTTATCGTAAAGCAATTCGCTCACGGGGATATTTAACACGCTTGACATTTTGGCACGCTTCTCAAAAGGAATATGCTCAGTTCCGCCGGTTTCGTAGCGGAAAACATCAAGCGGCAGAATGCCCAGCACAACGCTCAACGATGTCTGCGTCATTCCCTTATTTTTTCTTGCTTCTCTGATAACCTCACCGATTTGCTTTGCATCCATGTTCTTCAACCTCCTTTAGTCTTTCACCGATAGCACGTGCCACATTAACAGTAACGCCGTTTCCTGCTTGCTTATACAGTTGGGTATCGCTTATGCCTGCTGCCCTTGCCTTGTCAAAATATTCATCCGGGAAGCCTTGTAAACGCCAGCACTCACGCGGAGTTAATCGGCGAATACGGATATTTTCGTCAAGCAGCGCTACACCGTGTCTGTCCTGCGCTGTTAAAGTAAAGCTAGGCTCGCCCGGCTCTTTTATTCGTCTGCCGTTCTGCCGTTTCTCTTCTCGGTCTGGCGTTAGCACCGCACAGCAGGTCTGCTTACGTGTCAAATTGTTTCTGCAATCAGTGTCAACAGTCGGAGTTACATCAATCTGCTTTTGCAGTTCCTGTCCTCTGATACTCATGCATACTTGTAACGGCGTTGATTTCGCCACTGTCAGTGCAGGTGCAAGGCCTTGGGCTGAATACACATTCCCGCCTTGCCCATGCCCGCAAGGATTAGTATTGCCAACACACATAACAGCATACAAGCCTGTTTTACCGCCCTGCCCACCGCTCTCACCTTTAAGCGTTCTCGCTAATCCACTGCCGTCATAGATTCTTTGAGCATCAGCAACTCCTTGTGTTATCTCGTTGAGTTCGCAAGGATTCTCGCCGTCTGTTCGTCTGAGAGGAAATACTTCCCGTCCACGGATGTTTCCAAGATATCCGACAATGAACACGCGCTCCCTGTTTTGGGGAACGCCGTAGTCTTTGCTGTTGAGAGTGTCCCATTGGAGAGAATACCCGTGCCCCCCCACTTCACACAGCAGCCGCGCGAAATCAAATCCGTTTCCAATGCTAAGTAAATTCTTAACATTTTCAATGAGTAGCCATCGAGGTCTATCTTCTTTCCTGCGTCCGGCAAGCAGTCGCATAATTTCGTAAAACAATCCGCTTCGCTCACCTTCCTGCAGGCCTTTTTGCTTGCCTGCGACGCTGATGTCTTGGCACGGGAAGCCGAAGCACCAGAGGTCGGCGACTGGTACGTCATAAGGCTTAACTGTTCGTACATCGTGGTTTTCCCACTCTCCTTCCGTATCGTACATAGCTTTATACGCCGTCCTGGCGTACTTATCAAACTCACAGAAGCCGACACATTTATGCCCGGCTTGCTCTAAGCCTAAGCGAATACCGCCGATTCCTGCGAAAAAATCTACAAAGTTCATTTCTTTCTCTCCCTCGCCCCGCACTTCTGCGGCGTATTCTCGCACCGCTTGCAAGGCCTGTCGCACTCACAGCAGCATACGTGGCAAACCTCGCTTCTTACGCAGCCGGGGAACGGAAAAGGGCAAACATATTTATTTTTCAGCTTTTTCGTGATTATCGGCTCTGTATCTTTCAAAAAATTTTCGGCAGGCTTTTGAGATATAGCCTTACTTTTGTTAGTTGCCTGCCGTCTAGTTTGCGCAAGGCTCATGATTTTGTGCTTGCACTCCTTGCCACCGCAGCTCATTCCTTGTCGCCGGGCAAGGTTAGATACATCTCTGTAACATTCTGTGCCGCATTCGCAAAGGCATTTTGCAACCGAAACCTTCTTTTTAGGTCTGATGCTGATAACGCCTGGAGGATAAATTTCAAGCACTGTCAGCATACCTATTTTCTGCCCTAGTAGATAGCTCCAATCCTTATTCTGCATTAAACCGACTTCCTTTCGCTTTACTTTAACCAAATCGTGCCATAGCATGATGAGCATCTAAACGCCCATTTTACAGCACCTTTTCTGTCTACAATCTTTGCACCGTAGACAAGCTTTATTTTTTCCTGCTTGCAATGAGGGTAGCATTGCTTGCCTTCGGCTGTTGTTCCAAGTAAATATTTCACTGTTGCCCCTCCGTTACAGCCAGAAATTTTAACACTCTGCCTGTATTACTGATTCTGTATTCTTCCAAATCATCACGCTTTAGGTACTGCCTTCCGTATAGTGCTTTCATATTCTCCCATACAAGGAACGGCACATTGTAAAAATCTGTCAGACTAAACGATACCAGGATAAAGCACCTTGCTCCTAAAAAATGATGAACCTTCAGGTATTCAAGCTGGTGCGGTTCAAGTCTGCTTCGCAGCATCTTGTCGCCGTCGGTGTGCTTCGCTTCAAAGCACACCGCTAAACCACCTCTAAGCGTCCCCTTGTAGTCGACGCCGCTTTTCTTTGCATAATTCGCAATGAACTGTCCATGCGCTCCATAAGGGCGGATATAATGTACAGGTTCGCTCTGCTTCTCAATCTTTGCAATGCCATGTTCCTCATAATACTGGCATCCTGCGTCAATCATCTTTTCAAAGAATGAACCGCTTGCCTTGCTACGCTTGCCTACAAGGATGTTTTTAAGCTGATTCATGTTTCTTGTACCCCTTGAATTTCATTCTGCTGAAAGCGTACCTCAGATAAGCTAAGTCCTGAAGCACATCAATGTACTCAATCTTATCAACATACACCTTGCTTCTGCCCCACGTGCTAATCAGCTTCATGCTAGGATTGTAGGTCTGGTGATATATCATTTTGTACAAAAAGCAATATTCGCTGCAAATCTTCTTAAAGTCATCTTTCTTTAATTCGATTTCAGTGAACGCCAGCTTACGCAAGCGGTTAACTTCGTCTTTAATCTTCATGCTACACCTCGCTTAAAACGGAATTTCCTCATTAAAAGGTACTGCGCTGCCAAAACCTTGGAAGTCCTGGCTTTCTTCTCCCGGTGTCTGTTGGGATTCGCCGCCTTGCTCTCTACGCTCAATGAATTCAAAGTGCTCTGCGATAACCTCGGTTACATATTTCTTTTGACCGTCTTTAGCTTCATAATTGCGAATTTGCAGTCTGCCTTCAACTAACACACGCTGTCCCTTGCTAAGATAGTTGCCACAGGTTTCAGCCTGTTTACCCCAGATAACAACAGGGATAAAGTCCGCTTCACGCTGTTTGTCTTTGGAATAAGGTCTGTCAACCGCAAGCGTAAACTGAGCAACAACCTTGTTTGTAGGAGTGTATCTTACCTCCGGGTCTTTTGTTAGTCTTCCTAATAAAATGATTTTGTTCATGCTTTTTGTTCCTTTCTCTTTAACGGATTGTCCTGGCAGAAAATTTCGCCGCCTTCTTTTTTGATTTTTGCTTTGATTTCGGCAATAGCTTTATGCAGATAATAAACCTCACCGCTGTCATGATACATATTGATATAGAAATTTACTATTGTAGTAAAATATCTCTTATCTTTATCACGATTTGCACTTTCAGTGATTCTCGTAAGCTCTTTAGCGTCCATAATTCCCTCCTATAATCCTAATAACTTGTTGGTAGCAGCAAAGCCTTCTGCAACCTTCTTCCTGCGTCTGCTTGCGTGTGTAACCTCTACCGGGTGGCACATCTGCAAAATGCGGTCATAGATTCTTGTTTCCGTTATCGTCTGCGGCTTTTTGATTGCGTCAATCGGCAAATTTGTTGTAATGATTGTAGGCAATCCGCTCCGGCAACGGCTGTCGATGATCTGGAACACCAGCTCCTGAGCAAACTCCGTGCGCCGTTCTGCTCCTAAATCGTCAAGCACTAACAACTCAAATTGATTAAATCCGTCAAGATATGCTTGCTTTTGTTCCGTTCCCCACAAGGTATTGAACACTCTGCCAAAATTAGTCATTAAGCAAGCTACACCTTTATCAATCAGTGCATTGACAACACACGCAGCGGCGAACGTCTTTCCACTTCCGGAATTTCCATAAAGCAGCAATCCTTTGTGCATCCTGCGAAAATCATCGTAGTGCTCAACGAAATTCTTCATTGCTCGCATCGTCCGCTCGTCTGCGCCGTCATCATGGCTGAAAGTCTGTGCCTGAAGCTCACGCTCCGGGAAGCCAGCTTTTCTAAGCTCTTGCACCCTAGCAAGTCGCTTTTCATGCTCCTCACGTTCACGCTCTGCCTGAAGCTCTTCCGCTCTGCACTTGCAGATACAGGTTACAGTTCGTTCAACACCAAACAAGAAACCTCTGCATTGCTTCGGCGTATGGCATTTACCACACATAAGCAATCCGTTTTCGTAATAATCGTTTTCGTTTTGCTTATTAAGCTGTGCAGCATTTTCAGCAATGTGATTTACAGCAAGTGTAATCGAATTCTGAACTTCATTCGCATTCATGCTATCACCTCACTAAAAATATTTGTCCAGGTCTGTTTGGTCATCCGGCGGTTTAAAATCATCCGGCGGTTTCTTTGGCTTTTGATTGTCACCGCTCGCAAGGTTTCTTGCAACTCCCTCACAATAGGCTATTGACTTCTTGCCTTGCTGTGCTGTTATTGTTACCGCTTGCATGGCTATTAGCTCGCCGTGCTCCTTAGAAATAGCCTGTAACCGCTCTGCAATATATGGCGTTATCGGCGTAACATTTTGATTCCAAAAGCCAACAGGATTATTATCGCTCGTAACATTTTCGTAACTGTTACACGTAACAACAGAATTTTCATTGCAACAACCACTACTAAAGTTGTTGTTGTTACTCTTACTCTTATTCTCTTTCTTATTCTTACTCTTATTCTTATCCGTAACATCTGTGTTTGTTACATCGTTGTTACACGTAACATCTTCGTAACATTCCGTAACATCTGTGTTTGTTACATCGTTGTTACACGTTTTGGATTGTTTTTCGCGCTGCCTTTTAACTCTCATTGCTTCCTTGCAGCGTTCACGCTCCTTAAGCTTTGAAAGCTCTTCGGCGTTCTGATGCTCACTCCAGCCTACAATATAGATATATCCGTTGTCCTCTATATCAATCATGTTGTACTGCCGAAATACTTCTAAAGCAGTTTCCGCAATTTTAGGCTTAAAACCACCAACAGCAGCTAAGGTTTTAGGTGTATACGCTACACCTTCGGTAGCGTATACATAACCACCATCGTTTTTTTTACGAGCTAAAGCTAACAAGAAGAACCACATTAATGCCAGGCTATCACCAATCTTCGTATCAGCACGAAGTATCTTGATTTTTTCGCTGTCGAACACATCAGCGCTAACCTTGAACCAGCTCTCCATGTTTCCCTCCTACAATAACTTCTTCCATAACGGCTTCCGTCTAAGTAGCCTTACATATTTCATAAGCACTTTCTTTCTCATAAGTAATCCCTTCCGGCTGTTCCGAATATCACATGATGCCGTTCGAGGTTGCAGTTTGTACCGCACATAAAGCACTCCTTGTCACTCTGTAATATGCTTTTCTTGCTCATTTTTTTCGCTTTCTGGTGTCTTAAACACAGCATTCGCATTATTAGCAACAACATTAAGAGGCTTAGCATTAGCAGCTTCTTCAATTTCTGCTGCGCTAAAATCTTCTTGCTGTTCTTTCATCTCGGGTATTTCTGCCTGTGCTGCTTCTATCAGCTCTAAGCGTTCCCTTATTGCGTTATGCGCTAAACTATAATTTGGAGCTTGAAGCAGTTGCTCTAACTGTTCGTATGTCAGCTCTACAATATCGGTCATTCCGTTACGTGTAAGCACATAAGCTTTTCCATATTCAAGCTTAACGAATTTATTTTCCGTGATTTCTACACCACTATCACACCATTGACGAATCTTTTTGCCGATCTGCGGAGTAATTACTTCACACCAATCAACAAATAATCCGGTTCTGTCTTTTGTAGCAGCGGCCATATGACGCTCAACACTAATGTCAAACATTACTGTAAATTCATATTCTAAGCCGTCTCGCTGAATAGGAGCTAATCCCATTTTTATCGGCATTTTTTTGCCTTTTTCATTCTCTACAATCTCATATGCCTGCTTGCTTCTCATGCAAACAATTACGTCCATTTTTGCTTGGAGAATTGCGTCAACAAGCTTATTTTGCTTCGGAGTAGCGTCCTTCCATGCAGTAAAGCTATTACCGCTTCTTGTTGTCGCCGCTTTCTTATCAACAAAATCAAGAACGCCGCCTTCACCTGCCCACGCATGAGATAAACTGTCAATAATCAACACGTTATATCCTGCTTGCTCTGCCTCATGGATGTAATCAATGTACTTTTCCGGTGTAAAGGGTGCTGACATCGGAGCTACATCGTACTCGCACAGATTACTGTACAGCTCACCGCTGCCGTTTTCCGTATCTATCATTGCAATCTTATCACCTAATCCTTGCGCCAACTGCAATGCGCTGTAGGTTTTACCGCTGCCACTAACACCGGTAATAGCAATTTTCAAAAACGCTTTTTTGCGTTCAGCCTTTTTAAACAGTCCCATAATTCACTACTCCTTATTTGCCCGGTCAATTTTGTACGCTTCTTCGTACTCTTTGATGCTATTCAGAATTCTTTCGCAGTTTGATTTCATAAGCATTGCGGCTTTGTGAAATTCCTCATCGTTTTTGCCAAGCCCGGCAAAATCGGTAAAGTTAGCTGTCTCAACGTCAAAACATAAGCCGTATCTTGCGTCAGTCAATGCGTTCATATAACTTCACCTTCCTTAACCAGCTCTTCAAGTCTGCTATGAAGCTCAAGAGTTGTTTCAGCATCCCAGTGACAGCATTCACAATAACTGCCAACTTTAGGATATGTTTGCATATTTACCGACAAGCTGTTAACGTTATAGCTTAACACATCACCTTCACGCACAGCCTGTTTTTCCTGGTGGTATCCATAATGTTGATACTTACATTTGCCATCCCTGGTACAGTGTGAGCAAGTTTTGAAATCTTGCAGCCATTGTTCTTTCGTCTGCTTGTGCTCACCATGCTTCCTTTTTCTGAAAGCCTCAAATCCTTCCATGCTAAGTCCGCTGCGGGCTAACACGGCGTTAACCTGTTCATTAGTTACCATATACATCCTCCTTCTGAATTCCGAAACCAAGCTTTAAATCAGCATAGGCTTTAACCACTCTGCCTTGTGCAGTTGTATAGCCTTTTAGCTGAAGCTCTTTGTTCCATTCCCTTATAAGCGAGTAGCCTTTTCCAACGCCTACGCCTAAAAGGTTGGCAATATCTTTAGCTGTGTAGAATCTGCTTTCCATGTTTGACAACCTCTTTTCCGTATGCTATACTATATATGACCTATTTTTTAAACCGATTTCCTTTCGACTCTATTTATAGGTTAAAGGCTCTCTATTAGCGTGGGGGGTCTTTTCTTTTTGTTCTTCTTCGATTCCAATCAATACAAGCAAAGCCTGTGCACCTTCCCGGCACTCTTTTAAAAGACTGTCGCCGAGGTGCTTTTTTTGTACTGTTTTCGCTACCATTTGCGGAAACAACTCAACCACTTCTCCGACTTCTTTTTGCGCCCTCAACATATTCACCGCTAAATCATCAGCAGGAGGAATAAGTCCAAAAACGTCGCAGAACACAATGTTATTTTGCAGGTGCTGTACACGTAACCACGGTGTACGATAGAGTTTTGCCATTGCTAGTGCAATAACATCAGGGCATTGCCGCCAGTTAATCTCATAATCTTTCAAGCAGCTAGAAGAAATACCTAGTTTTTCTGCCGCCTTAACGCGGTTCAAACCTGCATATTCTCTAGCAGTTTTGTAGATATTAGTTTGAGTTTCAGACATCTTAAAAAAACTCCTTTATGGTATAATACAAGTATGGCAGTTAACCAATCGTTATAAATCTGCCATCATTGATTCTTCACTGTGTAGTAATTAACAGTGACTACATCTCCAGGCTGGAGATAACGGCGGTTGGCGGTCAGATGCTGGTTGTCTTTGCTCACGTTATACCAAAATTCATCGAAGCACATTCTTGTTTTGTTAAGCAGAAAATACTTATCAGCGATTCCATACATTGTTTCGCCTTCCTGTACAACGTGTGTAATTGTATGCCTTTGCACCTGGCTGTCCGAAAATCCGCCAACTAAACTAAGGCAAAACCATGTCGCTGCAATCAAGCAGCAGACTTTGAATGTCTTAACTAACATTCTTTATCACTCCTTTGTAGTAATTTCCAGCTTTTCTACTACCGTTAAGATTTTGTAATTTCCATGACGATAGCAAGCCCAAAAGCACTTACATGCTTCAGTCTCGTTTCTTTCGGTAAAAATATCAAGTTTTACCTTGCCAGTTTCCAAACTTAAAAAAACTACTACCCAATCTTTACATTTATACATCTCTTCATCACTCCTTTACGCTTCCAAAAAGTAATCAACGCTTACGCCGAAGTATTCGGCGAGTTTTTGCAACGCTTCAACATTAGGTTTGTTTCTGCCATTTTTCCAAGTTGAAAAAGCTGAATTGCTAAGTCCGGTTGCCTTCGCAACTTGATAAGCAGTAACATTGTTTTTCTGCATTAATTCAGCAATTTTTCTATACATTTCAGCACTCCTTTCTTGACGTTCAATTTTGAACGTGATATACTTTAATTGACAAATGTAAAATACTTAAAATTATTTTACGGCTTTAAAGTATTTTTGTTTTACATCTTAGTAATATTATAACATAATGTGTTAGAGTTGTAAAGTAGTTTTGTTTTGCTTTTGTAAAATATTTTTTCGAGGTATCGAATGTACGAAAAATTTGAAGCTCTTCTAAAAGAACACAATACAACAGCATACCAAGTTGCTAAAGCAACTGGTATCAGCAACTCAACATTTTCTTTATGGAAAAGTGGTCGTTCTGAGCCAAAAGTAGCGACCATACAAGCTATTGCTAATTACTTTGGCATTCCTGCTGGTTACTTTTATGAAGATAAAGACTACGCTCTCGGTGTAACAGAACAACAAGCAAAGTCCCTCGGCATAGACACCGAAGCAGTAAAGCATCAGCTCAACGCCCAGCTTCTCGATGAACAGGCTATTGAGATTGCTAAACAGATTCAGAAGCTCGATGACACCCAAAAGATGGCTATCGAGCAAATTATAAAAGGGCTGTTGCAAGGCAAAGGCAAGGCCTGACTTCCCCTTCGCCAGCATGGCATAATACCTTGCAATCTAAAGGAAGGAGGTTAAAACGAAGTCGATGTCATACCACTAACGAGTATGCACAGCTGATTCGACAATTACCAACAGAGCATGTGTATTTCCTGCTACTCTGCATAGAAATTGCCAACCAACTGGTTGCAAAAAAAGCAAGCTGAAACTGTAAAATGCGGACTTAATGATTCAACTTGATGTTAGGGGGATTCCTTTTAGGGAGTCATTTGTAGAAGAACTACAGCGATAAGAGGGCGCATATGTCCGTCCTCTTTTTCGTGTGTATAGAAAGAAAGGAAGTCGGTATTAATGAAAGAGTTTCCGATAACCACCGAACAAATGTCATTATTTGGTGAAGTAGTTCCTTTTAATAAACATAATGCGGCAATTCTTCTTTATAAAAGATACTCTCCAAACAGAATGTATTGTATTGCATGGGGAAATAATGATTATTATGTCTTTGATACCTGTTCAAATCGTCTTCTGGCAAAAGGTCACCGCTGCATAGAGCTTTTTGATGCTTATATAGCTAACAATGGTTCATTTTTGCTAGAAGAATGGCTTGATAGAACGACGCTTTCCTCAAGGGTTACGATTAAATCTATTCTCGGCAATACAGTATACAAGCAGGAATTTCCTATAAATATTTTAGGTTCTACTCTATCAGAAAATGGACTGTTCGCATCTGTCCAACTATGTGGTGGTTCTGGACCGTTTGCAAATAACCTTGTTATTATCGACTTACGAACAGAATCAAGGCTTGCTGCTACATTCCCTATTCAACCAGATGTAAACGGAGTAGCATCTTTTGATAGTGAAAACGACACGGTTTCTTTGAGCTTTAACAATTGCAAAGAATATAGATACAGCATAACAGGTACTTTTATTGATAAAGAGAAATACATGGTTTATGCAGAATCTAAATACACAGGAGCAAAAGCATTTCAAGCTGCTAAAAAGCACTATGCTAATATATCAAGCACAAACATAGCTGATTATAAAAATGTTCTTGACCTTATAAACCGCTCACTGCTAGATATACTTTCTGTACCTATGAGAGCAAATGTATATAGGCTTCTAGGTGATATTCAGCTAAAATGCGGAAATAAAGCAATAGCTATCAACGCTTATAAAACAGCGTTATCAATCAACCCAAAAGTTGGTGTAAAAACACTACTTAAAAATTTAGCAAAGGAATGAGCTTGTATCATGAAAAAGCTAACAGTATTATTACTATTCCTACTCTGCTTCTGTTCATCAGCTTTTGCCACTAATTGGCAGTGGGTATGCTCTACAAGTGAAATTACTGTTTCGATTGACACTGACACCATTGCAAAAATCGGCAGCGCATATACATCATGGATTAAAGTTGTGCCTTTAGAATATGCACAGCGAACTATATATGGTGAAAAGGCAGCCATGATATTGGAACAATATAGTTACACAAAAACAGACCTTGGCGCAGATTGTAAAAGGTTACAAGCAGTTTATTACAACAAAAGCGGTAACGTAATATATCACAATACAGAACGTCAAAACTGGAGTAGTTTAATACCAAACTCCGTTGGCGAAATAGTTTATAAAAAAACAGTTGAACTAGCTAATGCGAATACAAAAAGCGCAGAAGCAAAATAATAGGCTATTTCCTAGCCTGTTAAAAAAAATCACTAGCAGGCATAAAGCCTGCTTTTGTGCTTTTTGAAATAAAAAAGGCTTGAAAAACAGTCTGAACATAAAATCCCAGGTTGCTTTTCAAGCCATTGTTTTTATACAGTTTATATTATTATTTTTGTAGATTAAAAATCTTATCAGAGCTTCATATTTAGCTTATATGAGCATTTAATTTTTACTAATATAAATATAAGTAGAAGCCTTGAAAAGTCGCGTATAAGCTAAATACTAAAGAGATTTTTTTGCATTTTTTGGCAAAAATTACATGAAAGGAGCTGCAAAACATGACAGTAACAAAAAATCTGAAAACAGGAAAATGGGACTGTGCTTTTTGGTATAAGGATTGGCAAGGCGCACGCAAACATACAACAAAAAGAGGCTTTGACAAAAAGCGCGATGCTGAAAAATACGAAAGCGACATGAGAAACAAAACTCATACACATGATCCGAAATTCAGCGAAGTTATTGCAGCATACCGGGAAGAGCTGGACAGCAAACTAAAGCTAGGAGAATTAAAGCAATCGACTGTTGACGGAAAAATCCAGGCATTGGAATATTACGTTCTCCCCTTCTTCGAGAATATGAACGTCGATAAAGTTACTCCGCTTCAAGTTATGCGTTGGCTTGCACTTCAAAACGAGAAATCAGAAAAAGAACGTCTTTCAAGCAGACTGCTAAACCGCATTCGCTCAGAACTAAATCAGGTCTTTGAATTCTCGAAAAGAAACTTCGGGACAAAAAATAACCCTGTCACTCTAACCGACAGGGTAAAGCCATATTCAAACGATACACGTGCGAAGTTATGGACAGTTGAACAGTATAAGGTTTTCTATGATGACATTGAGATAGCTTCACATAGAGTGCTATTCAATATCATCTTTTGGGCAGGCTTGCGAATAGGTGAAGTTTTGGCACTAAAAATCGAGGATATATCTCCATATAAAATTCACGTTGACAAATCACTCATGAGGATAAACAATAAAGACGAATACGTCATCAGCACAACCAAGACAAGAAGTTCCGTTCGTAATGTTGAGATACCGAAATACCTCTATCATCAAATCATGGACTACATAAGCACCCTTTACAAGGTCAAAGCCGAAGATTATATCTTTTACGGCATAAAGCCGACGGCTATCAGAACATATATGCGCTATCACTGCATTAAGTTAGGCTTGCCAAGAATCAGCCCTCATATTCTCCGGCACAGCTATGCTTCCATGCTTTACGCAACTACCGGAGATATTTTGGCAGTCGCTGAACAGATTGGTCACGCAGATACAAATACAACCTTTAAATTTTATGCTCACATGATGCCTGAAGCTAATAGAAAGGCTGTCGACAAATTGGAGAGCTTAACTGTGGATAACTTGCCCCAAAATAGCGAATTTTAATTTTTGGAACTCATTTTGAACTCATTCAATAAAAAAAGAACCGCCAAACCCCATGAATACTAGGGTTTGGCGGTTTTTGTTTATAGTCCCTTTTACTGATTTTACCAAATCAGCCACTTTTTTGCAAGTGTTTTTTTTACTGCATAGTGAATATCTTTGCGCTTATTTTTTTCATTTTTTCAGTTGCTTTTATTTTGGAACTCATTTGGAACTCACAAGCAAAAAAGCAGGCTGACTAAACCTGCTTCTTTGTAGCCGTATGTAATAAGAAGATAATTGAGATACCGAAATGGAAACAAATTCAAACCAAACCACACATATATTATAGCATATGCTTACAGCAGGTGCAAATAATATAATTATTGTCTTTCCTTTGCTCTCATTTGAGCTACCCATAAGTCAAGCACTTTTCCGCTAGGAGCATCAGGATCACACATATAAGCTTTAGCAATCTTAACGAGTGTTCCGGTATCGCCGCTGAAAGCTGCGCCATAATCACTATACACCATGTTCAGCACATAATACCAATCAGCTTTATGCTTGATATTATGTTGCTCTGCTAGTTGATTGGTCTGCTCATACGTCCAATGCTCACCATTAGTGCCATCTGTGTTCTGCATCTTGCTAACAGCCAACTTTGCGAGTGCTTCATCGAAATGAGGACCATAAGCTACACAGTGCAAGTCATACAACGTGCGATAAAAAAGGTCTGGGCAATGCATCTTAAGCTTTTCTAATGCGCTACAAACAATTTCTTCCATTGCTCTCTCTTTTGTATCATCACCTATGATCTTGTTCCAATAGTCTTTATAGGAGTGCATAACTACACCTCCTTATGCAAGCTTAACAACACTGATAGCTGCCCTGTTAATTGTTGCCGCTGCCGTTGCCTGTACCTGCAAGCTGGTTGTGTTGTTTACTGCACAGCAAGAAGGACGAACACGAATCAGCGTTGTAAAGGAAACATTTACAGCCGTGTCAGCCGCACCAGTAACAACACTTTCAGCACCATTAATCACAGAAGATGTGCTTTCTGTGGTACTAAGAAGCTGCAAGCCAACATTGCCAGCAGCAGCAGGAATAACATCAGCATTTACACTAACAAGGTACAAGCCACGAATAAGGCTAACACTAGAGCTACCAGCAGGATGCTTAATAGCAACGCCAGTCAGAAGATTATTTATAGGAAAGCTAACAAAAGCATTAGCTGCAACAGACTGAGCAGCAACAGCAGCAGCGTTCAAAGAAGATTTTTCGTAGCAAATCATTTATTTTCACCTCTTTACACGATAAAGGTATTTTCTCGATACCTTTAAAATTTATCTTTTTTTAAAGCAATAGGGACGGCTTGCACCGTCCCTAATACAGTGCAGTTAATGCACATAACTTATTTTTAGCCTACATTATAAGCGCAACCACAAGCACCAGCTACATTGGCAGCGACACTTTGATACGGACTAGATGTAATATAAGCAGGTTGCGGATAAGGTCTCAACGTGCCGATAAGGTTAGCACTCTGCGCCTGTTGAGATAACTGGAAATTAGCTGTCTGCAAATCTCTGTCACGATCTGCCAACTTGTCGCGAAGGTCTTGAATCTGGTTAGCTACCATAATTGCTCTGGTTTTTTCACCATCTTCCTTCACAGCGTTCACGATAGCGCATGTATTTTGTGCATTTTCGTAGCGTACTGCGTCGATGTTGCGGTTTGTTTCATAGCCAAGAGTAGCAATAGCCTGTTTTTGTTCGCAGCAGCACTGTTGAGCGGCGAAACGATTTTGTGCAATCTCGCTGCCAAGCTGATAACCAGTCTGCATAATATCACGCTGAACACCGTTAAAACCATTCAGCATAGTGCTGTTCTGAGCGTAAAACCCATCACACAAGCCATTCTGAACACCACGGATGCCGTCTTTAATATCCTGCATAGAAAACTGGTCTGCAATCTGGTCACGAGTCATAGAACCGTTTGCAAAAATTTCAGCACCCATGTTACCGCGATTATTCCAGTTACCGCCCCAGCCGCCCATCATAGCGAAAAGAACGATAATCCACATAAACCACATACCGCCACCCCAGCAGTCACCATAACCATTGTTTCGATTCATGTCCATTACAGGGACAATGTTTGCACCTTCCATGTTTTTTTTCACCTCCGTAAAAATCTATCTAAAGCTTCATTACGCGCTTATTGAAGCCTTAAACCAAATTGACTTAAAAATTGATTAAGTTGTTCATCGTTCATGCCTTTTTGTTTGGCAAGATTCCTCACAAGAGTTTGCATTTGCTCTGGCGATTTTCCTTGCCCCATCTGCATTGCCCTACTCATCAGCGGATTTTGTCCTGCTAGCTGTTGCATTACTCCCATTGGATTTCCTGCCTGCTGTACAATCTGCATTATCTGGAATATGTTCATCATTTGTCATTCCTCCAATCTGCTCTTCGAGCTTCTCAATGCGTCTTTGCAATGCTAACACTGTGTTATTGTCAGCATATGCAGGAGCTTGCATACCGCCGTCCTGCTGGAGCTGATAAACTCTAAAAACCGGTAAGCCGTCCATACCAATAAGCTTTTCATAAATCTTGCCCTCTGCAGGAGCAGGAAAATATGTGCTTGTTCCGTCAAGGTCAACTTGCGCTGCTCGTGCTTCTTCAATGCTTGTAACAGGTCTGCCTTTAATTTGTACAGGCGGATAAGCATTCGGCTGTACAGGTGGCATTATTGTCGGCATTGGTTGTTGATACATTTGTTGTTGCTGTTGCAGATTAGCTAACCTCTGCTGCATCTGCTGTGTAGCTCCATAAGGATTGTAATAATTTCCGTACATCTTTATCACCTCACCTATATTTTAAGTGGTAGCAATAAAAGCAATCCCTAAAGCTAAAGACATATTCTCCTATACATTCGGACATAATTTAGACACGATTCAGGCAGCAAAAAATGAGCAAAAAAAAATAATCCCCATTAAGAAAAGCTTTTATACTTCTCTTAATGGGGATTACTTCATTTAGAAAGCACTCGATTAATAGCCTTATACGCAGTGCTTATTTCTCTGTCAACAGTTTTAGTGGAGATGTTCAGCTCCATTGCGATTTGGTAATTCATTTTGCCGTCAACAAATTTCATCTCACAGATTTTCATTTGCCGTGGCGTTATCTTCGCTTCTTGAAGCACTGCATAAAATGAGCGGCGCGAGCTTTCGGTCATCCATATTCTCGCGCTTTTTAGCAGCTCTCTCATTAAATCACCTTTTCAGTACGTAAGCAAGCAGTGCAATCAGTCCGATGTTGGCAATCAACATACCAGCCATGATATAAAACTGCTTATCAATAATTCTTTTGTTTTCAGCAAACAACATTGTTACTACGCCAGCAGGCAAAACTTCCTGCTGAACGTTTTCTTTATCCATCATATTATCACCTCAATATAACGTGTTTTATAAACACATTATATCACATCAGCAAACAGACAGTCACTAAATTTAAGCATAATAAAAGCACCCTGCATATACAGAGCGCTTTCAAAAGGCACCTCACGGAGCCAACATGTAGACAGTTTTAAGCAGGAAGGAATTGCACCTTCATAGGGTTCACCCAGCAGTACGACACCTGCCCCACTTTGCTAACTCGTGGACTCTGCTTCGTAATTTAATACATAAAACTGGGCAAGCTACAATATTGCGCACTATCATAACTCGCCATTAGATGTAGCATAATAGAAACATCCAACAACCATATCTATTATACCATAGCGAAAATTATTTTGCAACCGCATACACAAGAACTAATATCGCACACCCTGCATACAAGTTACGCTGATGCTTAATTCTTTTTGCTCTCTTGTGCTCCAACTCCATTTGTTCGGTCAACATCTTGTATAATGCCTTGCTGTCGTCTAACGATTGTTTGGCATTCGCTAATGAGCTTTTGGAGCTGTTCAGCGCTTTCCTCGTTTCGTTTAGCTGTAATCTCGCTTCTGATAATTGTTGCATCAACTCGCTCGACGTGCTTTTCTGCGTCGCTAACATATCGCTCGCTATCTGCAATTTCGCTTCTAGCAGATTCGTTTCTTGCTTTAAGCTGTTCCACTGTTCCAGTGATATTGTTATCTGCTGAGGTGCCGCTTCTGCCGTGCCACCGCCAGTACATGTCATTACATATAAGGAAAATCCCAGCAACAATAAGACCAATCTTAACAGCTTTATCGATTTTACGTCTTGTTTCATCTTTCATTATAACCTCGTACGATTAATAAGTAAGCTTCGCCTACAAGCGACGGTTGAACGCTCATAGGCGAAGTGCTTTTGCGCAATTTGCGCCTTCTTGTAGATATTCAGGTTAAAGAGCAAAGTAATGATGCAGTGCACCAAGAGTAAAGCCTAAGATAAGGCCTACTAAAAATTTCTTATCAAGTACAAACATTTTCAGCTCTTCCATTATATTACCCCCCCAAACATTGTAGAATGTGTCACCGAACATTACTTATTGTGTTAATTAATTTACCGAAAAAACTACACGTATAGGAACGAAGATTTTATTCGGTGACTGTATCTAAAGCATAAGCTTTGCAAAAGTTAAGCAAACATAGCACGAATATCGGCTTCGCTAACAATGGTAATGCTTACAGCGTTTTTAAGTTCTTCTTTTGTAGCAAAGGAAGAGGTATCAACAATGCCAGACAGGTTATCCCATACTTTATCGGAAGACCATACGAGGTTATCACCAGCGTTCACATTATGAGTAGCGTCTGCTGTCTTAACGTTATATACGTCGCCAACGGTAGGACTTTCTGGCAAGTCAGCATAGGTTTCAACAGAACCTTTCACACGATAAACAGTGCTAATATCAGATGTTTTTGCATATTTAGTCAGTTCGGATGCAACAGCTCCAGAGGTAATTAAATTAGCATCGGAAGCTGTAACGGTAGTAGAAACGCCTTTCGCACAAGCGGCAGCAAGAGTAAAGCCGTTATAAGTCTTATTAGTCAGTGCTTGATTCGTGGAAAGGGTTGCATAGTTAGACAAATCAATGTTAACTTTTTTAGATGTAATAGTAACATCTTTACCATTAACTTGTACGCCTTCCAAAACGTTAACCTGTGCGTTAGCTGCAACTCCATCAAGTTTCTTTTTGTCATTAGCAGACATAAGACCAGCATTGTTAGAAGTTGCTTCTGCATAGGTAGTATTTTCGTAATACGGTACACCATTGATGATAGGAACCGCAATCATTGCAGTGGTTACAGTTGCAACCTGCGAAGTTGTAGTTACGCCACCAATAACCTTATTAGTTGCGGTAGGTAAAGTGTATTTATTAGCACCTTCAGCGATGCCGTCCAATTTAGTTTTAAGCGCATTGGTAAAATCATTAGCAGAAAGACCTTTGCCAGTTTCTTGTGCAACGAAATGTTGATCAATCAAAGTTTTAAACAAGCTCAACATTTCTTTGTTAACGATATTGTTATATACTTTTAATTCTACTTCATTTGTCATTTTTACATCATTCCTTTCATTTAAACATCTCTAAAATGTCTTCAGTAGTACAAAAATTAATGGAACAATCACAGTCTTTTCCGTCCCTACCATCTTTACCGTCTTTTCCGTTAAGTCCATCAGCGCCTTTCTCTCCAGGTTCGCCTTTGTCGCCTTTAGGACCTTTAATGTTTTGAACATTTGCATGAATAGGAAAAGGCAGTTTAACATCATTGTTCATGAGCCACCTCTACTATTCTTAATTCGCGAATGTAATCAGTCGTATATACCCTGCCATCTGCAAAATTAATGCACAAATCATAGGTATATCGTCCAACAGGTAGTTTTGCCATATCTTCGGCAGAAATAATAAATTGCAACATTGAGATACCAGGTGTGGAAATTGTCGCTTGCAATACAATCGCTCCTTGTTTCTTTATGCTAAACAGTGCGCTATCGCCATCTTCTAAAGCATAATTTCCAATATCATACTGTAACGCAAGAGTATCACCATAGGTATATAACAAATTGTAATTCATATCACTTTTAATCATCCAGATTCACTACCTTTCTTTTAAGACACAATAACACACATATATTTCTCTCCTTGTTTAAAATTATACAATTCAGTATCCGTCCTTAGCCACGGAAATTATTTTTGCCTGCGGATACTAGTAATTATCTGCCATTGCCAGCTTCGCCATAGCCAGGCACTCCATACGGTGTGGTTAAGTCAATGCCAGCAACATACTCATAAGTAATTTGCGCTCTGTTGGCATAGCCTGCTCTATACATCTCTCCGACATCTGCTGCAATCCAATAGTAATTTCTAAACAACTTGTAGAGTGCCTCGAGGCTGCGCAGGTCAACAGTCATATAACGCTTCTCCAAAAAACGCTTTACAACATAAGTTGATGTAGGGCACCACATACCAGCATAGATAATGCAACGTGTATCATCCAACGTCGGCACCTGCTGAAGCACTTCGACGTATTGCAGACAGTCACGAGATAACTGTTCTAACTGCGCCTGTTGTCCTGCTTCGCTTCTCAAAAGCTCTTTTAGCATCGGCAGTTCACCGCTTGCCTTAATATCAATGTAGGTGCGGTCTGCATACTCTGCGCCGCCGGGGATAGCTTTCAAAAGCTCGTTGGCTCTGTTGCCCTCCCATTGTGACACACCGATTGACGGATAATCATAAGCCGTAGACTTTGCCACGCTGTCATAGCCGCCTTCAATGCCGGTGTTAATTAACCCTTTCGCAATTTCTTTTGCAAGGCTCTTATTCCAGTCGCTCATCGTTCCGCTCCTCACTTCTTACCTTAAACATTCTTGTTTCAATAGCCTTATTGCCTAACTGCACAAGCAGCAGCGTAACCATACCAAGTGTACAACTCTCGTAGCCGCTCCAGGGTTTGGCAAAAAAAGCAAGCCATAAAGTAACTAATACCCAGACAATAAAACCTACAACAGCGCAGATTCTACCCACGCTATAAGCGTTATCGTTCTTCTTCAACATGTTAATCAATTTACGCATGACACTTACACTCCTTGCATTTTTCATCATGTCCTTTTAAGTCATAGTTAGGCAGCTCGTTTAACTGCTCCATCAGACTGTCAATCACGCCATTATCTCCCAGCGCTTCGTAACTCCGGTAGCAGGCGTCGATGCTCTCTTTTGCGTAGATAGGAATCCACCCTTTGTCCTGGACATAGTGATTGTAAGCCTGGATAATTCTGTCACGTAGTAAGGCTTGCAAGCCTGCCTTTAAGGCATTGTTTTCTTTTTTCTTTGTATGATATAACGCAAAGATGTAAGAAATAACAGCACCTGCAATAATATTTACCACTGTCTGCATAGTTGATTCAAACATAGAACACCTCTTCTTCATTGATTTTAAAATAAAGCTCCTATACTATTTTTGATTAAGGAGTGATATTTGTGAAAAAGTTAAAATTACCTAACGGCTTTGGCTCAATCTCATATTACGGAGAGCATCGCCGCAGACCATACGTTGTCAAAAAATACATAGACGGCAAGAAATTTATCAGTTTGAAGATAAGCGACCTGCAAGATGTTATCCGTGCCATGAGCCGTGCGAAAATAGGTTACGCTAGCCAAAAGAAATGTAGGCAGCTACTACATAATCTCTATACCTACGCCGTAAAGTATGAGATTATCTCAGCCAGCGCGGACATAAGCAAATACATTGACATAGACAAAAAGAAGATTGTCTATCCGAAGTCACCATTTAACACAAGACAGCTCAACAGAGTAAAACGCCTTGCTGAAAGCTCAGACACTCTCTCACGTTGGGCAAAAGTTGTTGTAATAATGATTTATAGTGGCGTGCGTCCGTCTGAGATGTTAGCCGTAAAAAAGTGTGATGTAAAGTTAAAACAACGCTATTTCATCGTCCGCGAATCTAAGACAGAAGCTGGTGAAAATCGTGCCATACCAATCAGCCGAAAAGCTCTCCCCTACTTCCAGCAATGGATGCAGGATAACGGAAAAACTCTCATAACCGACGATACAGGAGAACAGCTCTCTTACCACCGATTCCGCACACGCTTTGATAACGTCATGGCAGTCACATCATGCCACCATACTCCCCACGAATGCCGTCACACATGTGCTACCCTTTTGGACAACGCAGGAGCGAATGACACAGCAGTCAAGCGTATTTTGGGACATGCAAGTCCCGGAGTCACCAAAGGGACATACACTCACAAAAGCTTACACGAGCTTAAAAAGGCAATAGACATGATATGATTTGTTGCTAACCTGTTGCTTGCTATTGCCTTGCCACACGCCTACATCCTGCATTATAGCTACATCTGCGCTGTTGCTATCCTGTTGCTCCCGATATTTGCGTCGGCAACATAGCTCAAAGCCGCATGGTTACAGGCTTTATCCATAATTAGGCATTTAAAGTAACAGCCTCAACCTCAGCAACTGTTGTTGCCTGCTCTACCTTGTCCTTAGCCTCGCGATAGGCCACGTGCAGGACGTTTGAGCGTTGCGCGACAGATGCGATAACCATACGCAAATCATTGGCTGTTACCTTAACGTCTTGATTGTCTGCCGTAGTCCAATCAATGGACGCATCAGCTCCCTGTACGTCTAAGGCGATAATGGCAGCATTGATGCGCTCCCTCGCCTTGTCATCGTAATCATAGCTGTTGCCGTTGTATGTAATAGGCTCAACCTCTCTGCTGTCACGCTCAGCCTTAAGCTCTGCGATTTTTGCAGGCCTAGCGGATGCAAGCAGCTCTGCGTCGGTAGGAGCTGGCTTAGGATATACGCTGCCATCGTCAGCGATGAGATACTCGCCATCAGCATTGCCGATGAGCTTATTAAAATCATCGTTGCCTACGATGACATAACCTTGACTAAGGTATTCCGCGATTTGAGCTTCACTGTACTCTACGGCTAATTTTGTGTCTTTACGTTGTCCTGCTTCTGGCAGGACGATGTATTGATTTTGACGTTTATAGTTCATATTTTTTTCCTTTCTACACCCACAGATTTTGTCTGTGAGCAATTTTTTGATGGTTTAGGTGTAATGTAAGCGTTGAGTAAAATTAAGCAAGCGTAAAGCGTTTTGCGCAGTGGGGAATAACTGGTTCGGTTAGCACTTTCGAATACACTGATGTTACTTTTCCTATTGCTTTTAGTAGTGCGTGTTATGGTTGCGTAGCAAGCGTACAAACTGGCGATAGTCAGGCTAGACAGTCCGGCAATTGTCATTCGTATAGCACTACAAACGCAAGAGTTGGTAACGTATATGGCGATGCTAGTTCGGATGGTAAGATATCGTGGTTTGCTTATGGCAAGTAATTATTTTCCAATAGCTAACCAAAATTGTCCTATTTCAGTATAGGTTTGGATATAGAAATAGGACGACGTTACACTATAAGTAGAGTTAATTACAATGTATGAATTCGTTTGACTGCCATTGGATTGATGTTGTCCTAATAATACAGTATAGTTTTTTTCACTGAACGCAAGCGGAAAAATCACTTTATAAAGATTAGAACCTTGGGCAACATATCCCCACTGCGCCTATTGTCCTACTATAAGCCATGCTATTTTGGCGGTGCCACTAGTTGTATCCCCACCTTGCCATCCATCGAATATGGCACCATTGTTAGACTGCGAACATTTTAGTGTCATTTCAGTAAGAGTAGGTATAGCTATCAAATTCATGCCGCCGTGGGATATAGCAGTTAAATACATAGAACTTATGGCGTAAACAGCACTCTTGAATGCTACAGGGAAAGTCACACTGGTTGCCCAACCATTTACAGTTCCCCACTGCCAAATTAAGCCGTTTGAAAATTTTACATAGCCGTTCTGTGCTAAATTTGCTGCGACAATACCGCCACCAACAGGCACTAAATTGTTAATCAATCCTACCAAGCTAATCTCATTCTCACCAATGTTATTTTTATTGGCATTATAAGAATCTTCACTATCAAACACATTAATAGTAGTTAAAGTTGATGTTGTTGCCATCTATTATTCCCCCTTTTACAAGTCATTTACTGTTGCAGATAAAGCGTTTATGTCTTTACCCCAGCTTAATGTAATGCCGCCATTAGCTTCACTTGCATATATTTTCAGACTATAAGTTTTTCCTGCTGTAACAGCTACTACACTTTCTAATTCTTGACGGTCATTTTCGCCTTCATAATCATAGTCAGAATAGCTATAACCATTTCCCCAAACCACTTTATTGGAAGCATTGGTTACGCTGATATCATAATACATATCTTCTTCCATTGGTGCATCCGCAGTATAGGGACTACCAACACATTTTATCTTTACTACATTATTCGGGACAGTAAAGGAAACCGTATCATCAGTTGTGTATTTCGTACTTCCACTCACAACAGTGCTAAATGCAGCAGTATAGGTAGCATCCTGGCTATATTTTACAGAGAGATGCAATGTTTCCCCGGCGTATTCAACAGTAAGGGTTTCACTCGTCCCTTTATCACCTGCGATACTAATAGTTCCCGACACACTTGCACTATAGCTTACACCGTTAACCTTTACCACTGACTGAGAAGAAAGTGTTACCCCATCCAGCGTACATTTTATTATTATATACACACGTTGAAAATGTAACAGAACATAGTTTTTGTCCTTATACTTAGCCAAATAATTCTTTCCGTTTATTTTCGCTACACTGAACATTTTTACCACACTTTCAATTTAACACCAATGTTATCAAGCCCAAGATTAGTTCTAGCCTGCGCTGCCGTTGAAGCTCCTGTACCACCATTAGCAATAGGCAATGCTCCGTTCGTATTGCCTAGGCCCAAAGCATTACGAACACCAGCAACGGTAGTTTGTCCTGTACCGCCACCAGAGATAGGAAGAACTTTATATGTTGCATCGCCGCATAACGCCATTTCCTGCTTTCCTGCTGCTGGAATCGGAACAAGTCCAGCCTTACCGGCAACATTAGATGTCGCACCTTCCATATTAGCTATATTAACATTCCCTTTAGAGTCAGGGTTCACACCATTAACAGAACGAACAAATCTGGCTTTGATTTGCTCTAAAAAATATCTTAATCCGTCAAGGTCAATTAATTTTTGTAAATTAGCCATCATGCCAGCTCCTTTGTAATCACATTCTGAATTTCAGCTTCTGTTGCCGTCTTCAGCTTGTAGGCTCTCGGAATGACCTCCCAGGTCACTGAACCATCTGTATAAGTTGCTCCGAGCACAGCCTTGCTAAAATCCGGCTCGCTAATAGCTGAATCACCACCAACAGTACATGCTAAGACAAGACTTTTAGGCAAGTTAGGTGACAACACGATGTCACCATTTATATAAGATGTACTGTTCTTGCGAATGTTTAGGCTGTTAAAAAGGTATTGGCTTTTTAAATCGCTAACATTCTGTAATTTATTAAAGTATTCAAGCGGTGGCGCTTCTCCTTTGTCAAGATAACCCCAGCCACGCAGGTAATCAAGCTCAGGCCAAGAATCAATCATCTCACCAATGCTTGCGCTGCTGCCAAAAATCAAATCAAAAGTAGGCTGTTTCATTGCCATTATTCAACAAGTCCCCCTTTCACCTTTATAATTCTTGCGAATGTTCCTTGATTAAATCCTTTAAAATTATAGGGATTTTCTCCATTTCTGCTAAAACCGAATGTGTTCGCTCCATCAAAAGAATAAACGTAGATAACACCGATACCTGCGCCGCGAATAATAAGGTTTAACGCATCAATCAAACGGCTTTCTTTGGTGGTTACTAAACGCCCTATTCCTATGCGCATTTTGGCATTTCCGGCATTAACAGCGGAAATGCGTTCGACATTAAAAACATTCTTTATGCTATGTATTGTGCTAACACGAGAGCAGTCCGTGGTGTTTTTCTCAATTTTAGAGATAACAGCAAGACGATAATAACGGTCATTTAAGTCGCTGGATGTTAAATAGTTATCGTACATCCTACGGAACGGAGCCATGCCAAATCCCATATCGCCATGGTCGGGAAAGCCAAAAAAGTCCATAGCAATAGCATTTTCGACACGGCGTGAAATATCAGCGACTTCACCGCACATATCAAGCTGCTTACCGACTGCCGTATCTGGCCATATTTGTGTCCTTATTTGCTCCCTAACTTTATCTATGCTGTCGAGTTCGTTTCCGACGGCATCAAGAAAAGCTTTAATGTTAGGTTTATTGCGAAACTGACTTAACAAATGATTATACATTCTTTCGCTTGTAGTCATGGTCACAACTCCAAAGCTACAGTAACATTAGAAAGCTTTGTTACTGCCAGCTCATTACGTTCAATCGAAATGTTTTCCTGTTTATACGTTTGACCGTCTTTAGACACGCTACACTCAATATAGCTAATACCGTCAACGCCGCTGTAAATAGGACCAAGTAAGCGCTGATAAATAACATCATTACCCATCGACAGCTTTCCAATCTGTTCCAAAACGATGTTTTTAATTTTGTCGATTGCATCACCGGGCAAAACTTCTTCGTTATATTCTTTAATGATAACCTTTGCATAAATCTGTACCTCATGCGGACGGCTAAAACACACCTCTTGCGCCGAGCCCTCGCTATCCTCAATGCGAACGCAAATATCGCCGTTCGTATCAATACCTAAAGGTGCAACATTCAAGATAGTGCGAGCAATAGCTTCTTCATCGCCACCGAAAACAATAGCCTGAAAGGAATGAGGTTTTAAGCCATCAACTGTTTCATCAGTGCGGTTTTCATAAATAGTTACGCTGGTAACATCCTGCAATTCAAGCAGGGCAGCCTTAATGCTTTCTTTCATTCCTATACTGTTTCTAAATACAGCAGACGCATAACGCTGACGAACTTCGGATGCTGTTTCGTAGTCACGACCTACATATGTTTCAGATTCGTTACTAACAGAAAACCAGCCGTCATAATTTGTGTTGATGTAATTTACGCTATTTAGCAAAGGTTCGATTTCTCCGTATTCCTCACAATCAAAACGGATAGGACTACCAACCTGCGTTACTACAAATGATTCGTTAGGCACAACCACAGCTCCATATCGCCTGTCAGAGCGTTCAAAAACCAGCTTGCCTTCAACAATACTGCCTTGCCACTTTTCTACGCTCTGAGAAGCCAAGGCAACAGCGACAACCAACGCAGTATCATTTTCTTGCGCTGCGTATTTTATAACTGCATCATTATCAAACTGTACACTGTAAATTTTTCCTTTAGTTGGCGTTTCAACTTCAAGTGTAACGTGAACGCAGTCATTAAGAGTGATCGTGCTTTCTTCGATAATATTCCATTTGTAGCCGGAAACATCTTTAATCTGGCAGTTAGCAGGAAGAACCATTCCGCTGCGTCCATAACATACAGCGTAGAGATAGCTTGCCTGAGCTTTCTTGCGCTGCACATTGGTGTAAGCAAGCGTATTGTCTAAACTGCCTTCGCTGGCACTAATCGGCGAGCGGTCATAATAATCACTCTCTAAAAGCTGCCACATTCGGTCAAGCTCAGCAGCATACACACCAACAAGAACGCCTATCATGCTGTTAGGTTGACGGCTAACTGTCGAGCCTAAATTTTGCTCCAAGCTTTTAAAAATATCTTCACGAATCTCCGGCAAACGCTTTCTGACAAAACCATTAACTGTTACTCCGTACTCCATAGCCTAAAACCTCCTTCCTTACAATCATGCCGTATTCAGTTTCCGCTTCATAGCTTAACAACATTTTTCGTGTAGCAGATTCAAAATCAATATCAATGCTAACTAAATTGCTCACTCCGTCAACCTTTAAAATCTGTTCACGGAAAAGCTCTCTAATCAGCGTAAAGTTTGGGTTTTTGATAAGCACATAATCAAGATAAGGCACACCATGCGTAACGTCCAAAAACCACTCTCCGAGGAATGTAAGAAGCTGAATTTTTATCTGCTGTGCCACACGCTCGGCATTGTCGATAAACAACACATCACCGTTCAAAGCGAGGTCATGAGTCTTTGCGTCTAAAGCTAAGTCAAGCACTTACATCACCTCCGATGTAGCTGGGAACATATACGTCCAAGCCGTTCTCTTGAATCTGCGTCAACAAACCACAATCAATATAAAGCTTTTCAACAATCGCTTTCTTATTGGGTGTTTTTACAACATTACCTCTATCCTCTACAAGGCAAACGAAATCCATTTTGCCGTTACCTTGCCAGAACGATTCCGCATAATTATTAATATTCGTAGCTTCAGTAACCCTAGCTGTCGAAATATCTTTAACAATAGCATCAAGCTCCGGCTGTTCAGCATCAATAATCTTTTCGCCAGCACTGCCTTCTGCCTGTGCCGATGCTTCAGATGTAGTATATCTGATTTTATCTGCAAGATTTTCTTTCAGCCATTCCCACGCATACCAATACGGCGTTAAATCAATACTGCCTACATCAGCATTGTATTTAATGCCGTATTTTTCATCATCTTCACACTTCAATGCCGCTTTTGTCTGCGATACATAAGCACCACGAATAACAGCACGAACAGAATCGGATACACTATCAGCATTGCTAAAATAACTATCAATAGCTTTTTCAAGCTGGACAAAATACGTCCACGAGCCTGTCAGTGCAGGAAACGCCACAATACAAGCCGCTTTTTGTTCCTGGTAGGCTCTCAAAACATCTTCTTTCTTCATAGCGTCCCTCCTTTACTGTGACGAACTCGTAGTTCCATGATGGTACGAATGTGTATGTCCTATAAGGCTAATACCGCCACCCTGTACATCACCTGTGCAAGTTATTGTCCCTTGAACATTAATATTCCCGACAACATTAATCGTGTTACCAGGCGTAAGGCTAATCTTTGTACCGCCATTGATAACTTCCACATTATCAGCAGAAATTGACTGTGACGGCATCATTCCAACAAAACAGAAGCCGTCAGTCAAATCATATTGTCGAGGATCATGGTTATCATCGGTTCCAGCACCAAGCCATTCATCAATACTGCGTTCAGAAAAAATAATTAAGCAACTATCACCAGGCTTTACAGGATAAGTAATCTGGGCTGCTCCTGCGTGTGGCATAAAAACAGGAACACCGTCAATAACTGGGTATTCAAGAACTCTACCGTCGGAGGTAAATTTTTTTAGTGTTGACTTAACGCTGGCAAGGCAAGTAGAAGCATCAAATGACAAAATCGTACCAGGCAAGCAAGTGTGAATGTTGCCTATTTTTTGCTGCATAAGATTTTCCAATCCTTCCAGCGTATCTGCTGTTGCATCAAGGCTCATATCTAATCACTCCTTCGGTACAATCTCATACACTTCAAGCTCTGTATACCAATTCTGTCCGCTATACGAGCCGTTATGCTTTAAGCTTTCTATTTTAAACCAGCCTTTTATTTCCTGCGAATCAATGTAAACCAAATCTCCCGGATTTAATACAGGCTGCAAAAGGCATTTAACATTCCAGCCTGCTTTTTTATCCCTTTTTGGTTGGGTAGTCTTTTTACTTGTTTTTTGTTTCGATGCCTTGGTTGGACCTTTAAGAAGTTTTTCGACAAAACCAATTAATCCGCTTTCAGGAGTAAGCTTTATAGCTTGCACATTAGTGTTACCGCCTTGCTTAATAATCTGCAAGGTATTATTTTGAATACTCCATTCCAAATCAGTACCAGCGCAAACTTTATCAAGGCACTCGCGTCCTGCACCAACAAAAGAAAACCCATTCGCAAAAGTCGTAAACTCACAATCATCAGCATACGTTACTACAAGTCCCATATCTGCTGCAACATCGTCAATAGCTTTCTTCCTGCTAACATCTTTAGCGTAAGACAAGGACACGATACTATCACGAATAGCAACGTGCCCATCATAAAGCTTCATCTCTGTTACTTTGTCAGAACCGCTCATGTAGGAATAACAGTCAGTTACCCAGCCGATGAATATTCTTTTCAAGCCAGCGTCCTCGCTGTACCCCACTTCAATGATGCAGATTGTATCTGCTCTTTCCAATTTATCGGCAGTTGCTTTTGACAAGTTATAAATTTTCAGTGAACAGGAATTGCTTTGCTTAGCAAGACTTTTTGCAATGTCAAACTCAATCTCTAATCCTTGTTCTTTCGCCTTTGCTTCAATAACAACACCGTCCGAACCTTGTACGCCTAGAGTAATTTTATAGATGCGGTCAAACTGTGCCATGGTTAACCTCCATAAAACTCATCTTCTGTACAATACACGAGCGTTGCTGCTCCGCTTTGAAAATCATCTCTGCCTACACTTTCTTTGTCCGTTAAGACAAGTAATTCTCCCCTTGGAGCATTACTTTTATGATGATTCACCAACAAAGGAAATTTCGGCACAACGCAAGCGTTAGCAAGAATTACATTGTTGTTAGCGTCCCAAAGGTGCAATGCCCAAAATTGCCCTTCATGGTTCCAGCACATTCTTACTTTATATTTCTCGCCGTCAAAAGGAACGCTAAAAACAACATCATTGCCGTCAGCAAAATTAATCGTAATCATGTTACCTCCTAAAACAGCAAGCCTAATCCGCTTTTAATGTTATCTACTCCGCCAGCAAGCCAGCTTTTATTTGTTGAGGTTTCGCTTCCTAGAGAATCACTAATACCACCAGAACTGTTACTGCCAGGAATGTTAGCAGAACCTCCGCCAACGTCAACAGAAGATGTTTTTGCTGCGCCTGCGTTCGCTGCTGTTTCTCCTGCGTTTTCTTCCTGCGACGCAGTAACGACATTCTTCGGTATCGTTGTTGTCTGCGTTGTTACCTTAACAATCTGCTGAAAAGCCAAGTCAGCATAAATAATGCTTTTGGACGAATCCTGTTTGCTTACCCGGCACGAAGTCATAACCATGTTGTCATACTTCTTTTCAGGACGAATAATGGCCACAGGCTCTTTCTTATCTCTGATTTCCTCTAAAAGCTGCAAACCGTTAGCAAATTTCTTTTCTCCCCACCCATTCTTATAGAACCACGTTACAGGAGCAGACGAAATGCCGACAGTCATTGTCAGCTTTAAAGGCTTGTTGACAATATGGTCAGCAATTTCAAAACCTGTTTCTACCGGGTGTCCTGTTACGTCCTGATCATAGGTGTATTCAAAAGATTTTACTATATCAACCTTTAAAGAACCAACTTGCGTAGGATTTTTAATGTTGTAACCTAAAATATCTGCCAGCATAACATTATCACTCCTAGTAATACTCGAAAGCAGGGTTAGAGCTATCGATTGCGCCGCTTAGGCCACCATTACTACGCTGAATGCCGTTTGCAACACCTGCGCCGATATCTGACGGAGAAGCATTGCTACTCGTGTTAACAGTAATATAATTGGTTTGATTACCGCTATTGTTAACACTAGTAGACGCACTCATAGGCGTATACCCAACCTTGCCATAATAACTCAAATCATTAGGAGCAGCAGGGCCAGTGCCGTTAACGCCATTATTAACAAAATTAGAAAAACCTTCTTTAATTGACGGCCAAAGAGGTCCACCAAATTTTTCTTTCAAGCTCTCTCCCCATGACCTTGCTGTTTCGGCAATCTTATCACCAAGTTTACCAAGCCAATCAATGGCAAGCTTAATAATATCAATGACGCGCATGTTACAGAAATCTTCAAATGCTTTAGAAACAGAATCCCATGCTTCCTTAAACCAATTACAGAAGTTTTGCCATTTCTCACCCCAGCCTGTTAAGGCACTGCCAATAACGCTATCACCGCCAGAAAACCAACGGTAAAGGTCACGGATAAGCTCGAGTACAACCCAAATCCATGTTACAATCGGCAAGAAGCGGATAGGACTATTTTCGAGCATAGTAAGAAATTCATTAGCCTTATTCTTCACAGCGTCAAAGTCGCCAAACCATCGTTTCATCATTGTATCAGCCGTTGGGTCAGTTATCCATTTGTAAAAGTCTTGAATAAGCAAGACAACAAATGCAATCGCAGCTGCGATTAAGAGGAATTTACCCATTATTAGCATCTGCATAGCTGCTCCCTTTCGCGTTTGGCTGTTAAACACTATTTGAGCACCTGTTGCCAGCATTAACGCATCTCTAACGGCAACAATCCATTTCACAGCAGTTCCAAGCATCATTACAAAGCTACTCCATTTTGCCATGCCAAAAAGAACACCTGCGTAAATTGCTGCAATTCGCAAACCCGAAATAAAGTTATCTAGATTGATTTTTTCAACATAATCTGCAAATTTCGCAATACTTTTTGCCATGCTGTCTATAATGCCTGTCTTATCTTCAAATTCCTTAAAAAACTTTCCGATCGCGTTTTGCATTTTGTTGGACGCCTGCCCGATAGTCCAGGGCATTTTACCTAACTCCATTTTTAAGCGGTCAGATTGCCCGCGAATAGCATTAAAAACATCTTGTGCAGTTAATTTGCCTTCGCTGCCCATCTGTCTTAACTGTCCGATTGTTGTGCCCATGCCATCAGCAATAGCTTTTGCAAGTCTAGGAGCTTGCTCCATAATGGAGTTTAATTCATCACCACGCAACGTACCGGAACCCAAAGCCTGTCCTAATTGCACCAGCGCAGCTTCTTGTGATGAAGCATCACCGCCACCCAGCAACATTGCGTTTGAAACATCTTCGGTAAACAGCAAAATGTCTTTAGTGCTTTTCTTTAGCTCCTGTGCATTACGTGCGACAGATGTAAAAAGCTCGGCGGTAGAGCCATATTGCTGACGAGTACGGCTTGCAATATTGTAAATCTCTTTTTGGACAGCTTTTGATTCCTGCTGGCTTTTGGTTACGTTGTTTACCTGACCTTCAATAACCTTCCATTCGTCAATTGTTTTAACGATGCTTCCAAGAGTTAACGAAACGCCAGCGAACATAGCAAGGCCACTTAACTTCGAGAGTAAACCATCTACTTTACCGCCAGCTTTATCAGCAGAATCCCCAACACGTTCAAGTCCTGTTTTAACTTTTTTAGTTGTCTGCTCTACTTGCTTAACATTCGAATTGTTTACCTTAAAGCCAATCGCAATAACCAGACTTCTTACGTCCACGGCGCATCAGCTCCTTTCTGTTTTGGGTGGTCAAGATGATACTTCTGAATATCGCTCTGCATATCAAGCAGGGCGTTTATTTTGCACAAATCACCTAAAGTTACCGTGCCATCTTTAATTTCAGTTACTGTAACAACTTTTGCCAGCACTGGCCGCCAAACAAATGATTCAGCGGTCAGCGCCGGGCTAACCGCACCCGGTATCTCTATTTGTTCGCCAACATCTCGCGGAATCCAGAGAGGTTGGGAATTAAATCGAAAAAATCGCCAAAATTTACCTCGATAATAAATTTCTCCAATTTCAGCATATCAACAAGCTTGCCGGTAAACAGCTCATTAATAACGTCTTCGGTTAACATAATAGCTTCTTCTTCACCCTTAATCTTTACGCTGACATATTCAGCATCAAGCAGACGTTCAGAGAACTGTGCCAGTACTTCACCATTAAAGCTTTCGCCTAACTGAGCAATGATAGCACCGACGTTAATCTGCGCTCCTAACAATGCTTCTTTCATGTCCTCAGTTTCGCCGTTCGGAGTTAACCCGCCTTTTAAAGCTGATGTAACAGCTCTTTGCAGGTCACCATACAGTTTTAAGCCTTGTAATGGAGGGAAAGCACGAACATAGAAGGTGTTCACGCCAATCTTGCGATTTTTAACTTCATATTTTGCTTGTCTCATTTTTTACTCCTTAGCTATGTCCGCCAACTAAAAATGCTTCATCGGGAACAACAGCCATAAATACCCACTCGCATTTACCGTCAGAAGCAGACTTACCACGCTGGAAGTTCGGCTTCTTTACAATCCATGCTTGGTCGCTAATCATAACGCTGTCGCCGCTCAAATCTTTAATAACCAACGGTAACAGGCCTGCGCCGCTTTGATTGTCTGCATCTTGAATCAAGCTTAACGCTGCATTGCTGGAGCTGGACTGCAACAGAGTAACAGTGACTTGCTTTAAGACAGAGGACGGGTCAATACTGCGGACAATTTCCTGGTCACAGCCGACAATAGCGGAAATTCCGTCACCTTGCGTTTCAACATTAATAAAAGTGCCTTCATCAACGCCAGTCAAGATAAGCGAGCCGAACAGCACTTTAACCTTCTTCGGGTCGTATGTTTTTACTCTTGCCATTTATTTTGCCCTCCTTTAAGCCTTTTGAATAAGGTTCTCATAAGTTAAAGAACCATTAATGTTAACAGCGTGGATAGCACCTGCAAGACGAGCGTTAAACCTTACATCGTCAAGAACTCTTTGTGCTTTCTTGTTTGCGCTAATATTAGCAGCTTTAGGAACTGTAATAGTGTAGCCAAGATTTCTGTTGCCATCATCATCGTATTCAGTCGGAGCGATACCGCCACGGTCTTGACCAAGCTTCAGAACTTTATTCAATACACCTTCGACAAGCGCAATGCCAGCATCAGTGTACGGCAATTTCTCTCTATTAATAAGCATTGCAAATTCTTCGGTTTTAATGGTTTCAACGAGCCAGTCACGGAAACGGATAACGTCAATCCATTCACCAGCGCAAGTCTTGCCGTTTTGAGTAATGCTAACATTCTCCGAGAAGTTTTCAAAGGTATTGTAGTTTTTGGCAGTCAATGCAAGATATTCCGTTTCGGTTAAATCATCATTTGAGATGCCGGAAAGTTTCTTGTTCGCCCAGGTTTCTCCACCGGGGTAAACAGTAAAGCATCTAGACATTACAGCAGCTTCGGGGAATTCCTTTTCTGCTTCTTTGTGATAAAAAATAAAGGTACGATAATAATTTTTAGCTTTAAGCTTGCTGCCAGTGTCAGTTTCGACACCTGCCTGTAAAGCGTCGGGTTCAGCCACGGACGTACCATACAATTTTGTATGAGCTTCTGTCCATTCAGCCATTTCCATAATCTTTGCCGAGGTGCGTTCAACATAGCACAAGCCATACCAGTCATTGTCAACAGCACAGATTTTAGCCATGTTATCAGCAACAGAGCTATCAGTGTTCATTCTGCCAATCTTGACTTTCTCATAATGCGGAATCTGGCTAAACGCTTGTAATGCAGCTTTATACACAGCATCGTCTGCGCCCCAGCCTAAATCCAGAAGCTGGTCAGCATCAGTAATGGTCAGCACATACGCAGGAGCGGCGTGTTCATGAGCCGACACAATCATGAGCGTGTTAAAGCCATTAGACGAGATGCCAGTAGTATTTAAGGCAATCTGCACATTAACTAATCTGTCAATATTCGCCATTCAATTCACTCTCCTATTCTAATTCACCAGTGATTTCAATTTTTACAATTTCCCCATCCACAGCAGGGCGTTCTTCTTTATCCTTGCCGTTGTTTGTCGTGCCGTTGATTTTCAGCTTATCAAACCAGTCTGCGCTACTCGTCAGAAGTTCACGGCTATATGATACTATAAGGTCAACGGAGCCTCTTTCCTGCCAGGTGGTGCCGTCAATCGTAGCAGTTAAATTCTGTACCTGCTCAACACTGTTTATAGCAATATTCGCTTCGCTACACACTTCAATAGCGTCGGGCATTTCCACTAAATATTTTAGCTGGTCTAAAAGCTCTAACGAGCCTTCTCCGATAGCCTGTATATTTATAGTGGCTTCTTGATAACCTGCATTGCTGTATTGTTTGCTTTTGGGCAAAAAAACAACCTCATTGCCTAAATTCCTTTCAGACAAGAAGTCGACTACAATATTAAGCTCATTCGTAGCAGGAGCATTCGTTTTTGCCCTGCGTACTGGTACAGGATAGAAAAACTGCTGCATTAAAGCAACAAAGAAGCTATGCACATCTTTTCGGGTGTTAGCTTCACTCAAAATTCGCTCACCTCCACAGCATAGGCACGGTAGTGGTTTATAACGTCACTCTGAAAAATATCACTAGCAACAATCTCAAACGTCCTGCCACGCCAGATAAAGCGGTCAGCCTGCGTCCCTGTATGTTGGTCAGCAGTGTACAGTTCAACGTCTGTATAAATTTTCACCGCTCTGCCTTGCCTGCGTCCTTCTGGCAGTGCGTACATCTCATTCGCCTTTAAAGCCTGTACGCTCGCATAAACTTCAAGCTCTGTTGCGTCGGGATAAAGATACGTTCCGTCAGCGAGTAATTCGGGTTTACAATCATAACGCAGGACGCTAATAGGCTTGCGAAAACTACTCATCGTCACTACCGCCTTTCTCGATAACATAGCGAATTGATTGACGCAGGTGTCCTGTGTCAATCAATGGTCTAGAGCTTTTCTTTCGTTTAATTGTAGCGGGTGAGTTCGGAACAAATGGTCCGTCAACTATTTTCTTCTGAACCATTCCCTGTACAACATTACCTAACTGATCAAGAGCTGTTTCCGTGCTAATGCCTTTTATAGCACTGTTAACAATATGGTCACCCATCTTATTAATCATTGGCTTATTTTCATCAAAAGCAGAGCGCAGGAATGAGCGTTGTGGCATACCACCTAACCCAAACTCATGTATAGCTGCAATGGCAGCTAGCGGCTGGTCAGTATTGCGTATGCTGCCGCCCTTCCCGCGCTTCACAGTTTTATCCTTAGCTTGAACGCCAACTTTAATTACAACATCGCTCAGCTCTTCCTTAAGCGTAACTATAATACGGTTTAAGCCTAAATCGGTATCTTCCACCTTGCTCATAACGCACCATCCAATCTTGTTACTATCGGAACAACGCACATAGAGCGCAGACGTTTAAATTCAATGCCATAGTACGTCTTGTCCAGCATATCAAAAGAAGCCGACCTGTTACCATATGAACGCTGCAAGTCACCTTCTTTTTCCGACGTTACAGAGCCTGTAATACCAACATCAGATGAGCCGTTTTCTCCAGACTGCGCAATAAGCTGACGCAGGACAATGTGATGTGCCATAAGATAAACGAATGCTGTTATATACATATTGCCAAAAGCACTTTCTGACAACATAGGCGAAACAAGATTAATGTAGACTTCTAATTCTTCATCAGTAAGAATCAGTTCAGGGCAGATAACAGAAAAAGCCTGCTTTATTTTATCTTTAGTTTCCGTTAACATTTTTCTTTGCCATGTTTACAAAAGCAAAAATAACGGAATAAATATCTTCAGCGGTTTCCGCACCCTCTACATTAATGCTGTATTTCTTAGCAAAAGCAGTCAAAGAACGCTTGCTGGATTCAGCGGAAAGTCCTGCAAGGTCTGCTGTCATATCGTCAATATTTGCTTCTTTGGCATTGCCTTTCTCAACAGTAATCATTTTTTCTTTAACATAGGCTTTTACAACAGGGTTTTCGCCCCATTCATCACCAACGACACCACATTGATCAGGCATAATATATTTGCCATCGATATTAATTACAGCTTTAGAGATGTTTTTAACTTTCATTTGTGTTCCTCCTAAAAAGAAAATGCCCTCTCATGCGAAAGGGCAGTATATAGTCAGATTAGATGCCAGAAGCCTTGTTCATGGACAGCGGATAGTAAATCAACACGCCAGCGGTACGAACCTCGCAAGGAACTTCAAATTCCAAGCCTTTTTGCTGAATAGTGTGCTGAGTGAACGGCAACGGAACTTCCAAAGTTTGATGGTCTGCATCCTTAACGTATGCAATCATCATATCCAAGCCGCCCACACCTGCGCCAGCCAGCTCATTGGCTTTCAATACAGTTACATCCGGGTTATTGCGTTTAAACACAGACAGGATGGAATCTGCGACTACATCAGAATAAGGTGTGGAAGCAATGTAGTTGTATTGATCAGGCGGCAGTACCAAGGTATTAGGATTTTCTACATCATTGGTCTGTTTGCTAACAGAATTAATAATGCCGTTCATATCACGCAGAATCTGAACAGCGGTTTTATCCTTGAATTTGGTAGAAGAACCAGTACCACCAGCACCATCGGCAGCAACAGTGTAGTTGCCAATGTTAGGATTATCCAGCAAGCCTACAACGCCATGTTTAGCATCACCATGGAATGCAATGCGGTTAATATATTCGTCGAGAGCACGGCGAACAGCAATAGCCTTGCGAGTAGTCAGCGGTTTTCTTGCCATAGCAGCACGGCGCAAGTCCTGCATGGTGTAGCCATATGCTGCACCGCCAGCAATAACTTTAGCAATGTGTTCTTCAGCCAGTACATCTACACGAGTAAAGTCGGTTGCATAGTTGGCGATAGTCTTTGCCATGCCGACAGAACCCAAGGACTGATAGCTGATAGTGTCAGCGCCGGGGTCAACGTCAGAGGACATATCAAACAGTTTCAGCGCATTCAGATTAGCGAATTTCTGGTCATAGGTTTTTGCCTTTACAGCTTCAAGTTCTTTTGCGACAAAAATAGTATCGCCTGCGTCTTTACGCAAGCCGTCGCAACGCTCAATAACATTCAGGTCTAATTCATCATAGTGCATTTGAGTCATTACTATTTCACCTCTTCTTTTCTAATTAACCAATTTCGATAACTGCCAAGCCTGCCTTGTCGCAGGAAGTGATAAATTTAGCACCGCAGCCAAGAGCTTCAATGGTGCCAGCAGCAACAGCATCTTTAACGAAAGTACCGTCAGCAAGTTTCAGATGAGCTTCGTCACCTGCGTTAACCGCACCTCCGGTAGTTACCCATACACGACCTTTAATTACAACAGGAACAGTGTAATTCTGCGGATAATACTTTTTGCCAGCTTCAGGCGGCTCAATATGAGTATGCAGAGTAACGCCGATAACTTTCGCACCGTCACCGGATGCGGACGGAGATTTCACCTGATGTTCTGCGTCAGTGCCACGGATAACGGCGCAAGCAGCACCAATACCGTCAGCTTCTTCAACAGCAAAGGAATCTACAGTATGAGAGGACAAATCATACAGCGCACCAGCAAAAGCTTTGTCCATGGTTAATGCATAATTAGTAATTGCCATTGTATTCACCTCTTTCTTATTCTTCGCCGCGCATACGTGCAATCATGCGGCTACGTGCATCGTTAGCAGAATCATTCTTAGCTTCTTGCTTTTCAGCACCGCCTTTAGCTTTTACGGCTTGATTTTTTGCGTTATCATTGCGAAGCATCTCTTTAGCGGCAGAATATGCACCGTCAAGATAAGCATCAGATGCACCGTCAAGTTTAAATTTTTCGCCGAAAGCAGCTTTAACAATGCCAGCTTTCAACTCAGCGTTGGTCAAGCCATCGGTTTTTTCAACCTTTGCAATTTTAGCGGTTTCTTCAAGCTCCGCACGTTCCTGCATATCAGCCTTTACAGCTTCAACAGCCTCTTTTACAGCTTTCTCCTTTTCAGCGTCAGCAGCATCAACTTTAGCTTTCAAGCCGTCACGTTCAGCGGTCATTGCGTCAAGTTTAGCTTTTTTGTCGTCAGCATCAGCTTTAAGAGCGGTATTTTGCTCCTTTACAGATTTAAGCTCAGTGTTAGCTGTATCAAGCTTTACACGAGCATTTTCTTCTTTGTTTTGCAGAGAGTTGACGTAGTTGGCAATTTTTTCATCAACTTCAAAATCAACAGAATCAATTTTAATTTTCATTTTTGTTTCTACTCCTTCGATAATTTCGTCACCGTCAAGATTCAGACGTGCTTTTGCTCCTGCACGTCCCCTATCAACAACGGCTAAATGATTGATACGAATGTTGCGCTGGATAACATCATATTGCTGTCCGTCAGGTGTAATGCCTGGGGCTTCTTCGATATCCACTCTGTAGCCTAAAGACAAGCCACGCTTTTCACCGATGGCAGAGGGATTATGGATAACAATATCGCAGGCAATATTTGTTTCGTCCTTCTGATAGCCGCTGGATAGAATTGTACCAATGGCTAAATCTTGTGCGGTATCGCTGTTTACAATGCCGCTGGCAGGATGTCCTACCACAATAGGCTTGCCGACAAAGCTTGCTTCGCTGTCAGTGTCAAATACTTCCTCAGGCGGTCGGTATTCTCGTATAATAGTCCCGTCTGGCTGTTGATATATATATATGCCAGTACGTGCCACAATCGGAGAATCACGCAAGAAGCCGTCAGCGTCAGTAACTGCACAGCCAACAAGCATCCATGAGTCAAGGCGCTCATATCTTTGTACACTTCCCAAAAAATTCACCTCCTTATTTTGGGGTATATAAAAAGCATATGCAATTTCTTACATACGCCTTCTAGCTTAATTCTTTGCTTTTCTTTACATCCACCTTACCCATTGGAACTGCTGTTGTCATGTTCCATTGCTCTAGGTCAATAACAGGTAACGCTACGCAGCGGCAGTTATAATCCATACACGGATGATATTTCGGAGAAGGATAAACCTTTATACCGTTAATTTCACCAACCTTGTCGCTGCTCCAATAGAAGTATTTCCCATCCATCTCAGCATGAGAAGGTCTAACACGTTCATCATGTGACGATGACCATTGATACACGCCTATACCGCAATCAACCTGCCTACGCATTGTTATAATGCCGTTCAGATTGCCTACCTCGTTCCTTGCGATAAATTTCGCCCGCTTGTCGGTAGTGTTAAGCAGCACCTTGATTTCTTCTTTAACTTCACTCATAGCAGTGCCACGCTGAACAGCATTGCTAACAATAATTTGCAGTTTTTCGATGTAGGTATTGACTATGCTGTCCACAAGCCTGCTCTGCTGCGCTTTCCATTCTGCTTTTACTGTATCAAGTAAGGCTGAATCATTTAAAAACACATCAACGCTGACTGCTTCTGCAAAAGCACTGATAACATTAGCATCGACAACGCTGGACACGCCAGCAAGAATAAGCTCTAATTCGCTTATAGCATCCTCGATAGTCATGCTCTTTAAAAGCTCGACAAGTATCGCCTGAACGAAAGCATCTGTAACAGTGCTGTCATCGTCCTGGCGCAGCGAATATGTTAGCATTGGTATATTGTTATTCGTAGCACTTTTTAAACGTCTTACAACGGCTCTGAGGACGCGATAATAATCACGCTCAAAATTCTTTGGATATTTCGGACGCTTCTTTACTTTAAGGTAGCGTATCGATTTCTTCTGTTTCTTCATCATCTAAATCCAGCTCACTTTCTGTAACTGGAATATCGCCACGCTCTTTAAGGTATTGGCGAGCTTGCGTTGCGTCTAACAGTTGATTATCAACCAGGTCAAAAACAAGCTTAACAACGGCAGCTCTTACTTCCGCCTGTGTCTTGTCAACGTTGGCTTGCTCCAGATCATTTAGCGGTTCGATGGCCTTAAACTTAATGCTCCACTTTTCAAGCTCCTTGCCATTGGTAGGTCCTTCTTTCGCAAGCTGGATAAGTCTTACAAGATACTCTAATGCAGGACGAATTTTCCTGCGTTGAATACGTCTGACGTTATCGTAGTAAATTTGCAAGTCGCTCTTACCTGTGCTGTTCATGCCAGCCGGAGAACGCCCAAACAACACAGTAAAAGGATACCCGGTAACAGCGCATAAAGCCTGCTCAAACTCTTGAATAATATCTGTCAAGCCTGTGAGCGGAATATTGAAAATGCCGTATTCATCTTCCTTGTCAACGGCTACACTGCCATTAATTCTACGTGAGTAGTCTATCAGCTCTAAACGCCGAATAACAGCTTGCGTGCCATCTTCTCTTGCCAGCAAATTGCTTAAGCCTTCTAGCTTTAACAGTGACGTGCTAACCTTATCCATTATGTCGATTGTTTTATTCATTGCAGTTTTTACACGGTTCAGCGCAGCCGGAACACCATCCAGGCAGGATAAGCCAGCACCATTATTAGCAATGCGCTCTATCTTTGGCAGCATTTCGCCGTCAAAAACCAGCAGTCTGCTTCTGTGTGCTTTGAACTGATTTCCGTTTGGTGGCGAAATCATGTAAAACTCCGGCTTGCCAAAATTCGCATCTCGAATATCTGTGTCAAGATAAACCGAGGTTGTGTCCGGGTAAATATCTCGCTTGTCAAAAATTTCTAATCCGTTAATCCTGCGTAAACGGTTGATATTAACAGGCTCGCTTAATTCCTGCCCATCGTCAGCAAGGATAAGAGCACAAGACATACCGAACAGTCTGTCCCAATATAAAGCTTCTGTAAGCTTTTCCTGAACAAACAGCGTTTCAAGCTCCTGCAAGATACAATCGTCAGAATCGCCTTCGATTTCTATAAAATTTTTCATAGCATCATCGGCAACAAGTGTAACAATCCTTCGCACAAGAGCATTTCTGTACATTGTAGCCAAAGCCTGGTCTGTGAGCTTTCGCTCATTTAACAGACCTTCATAATTGTGAGCTTTACGTGCAATAAAAGCATCTTTAAATCCGCTGTCTGCACGGATTGAATTATCTTTTCTTTTTACCATTATTCCTCCTAGCTCGTTAAGCCGCCCCAGCTGCGGGAGTTCATGAGCTTGTTAAATGCATCACTTGAAGCATCCACCATATCATCATGCTTGCTTTCCGGGAACGATTCAAGTTCTGACAGATACATATCATTCCATTCACTTTTAAGGATAAGGACGTTTCCTGCCTGTACCTGTGAAGCAAATGGAGTAGCACGAACCTCTTTGCTGCCTGTCGGCGATACAATCTCCACCGAGTAACCTGCAAGCATCGATACAAGACTTTGAGCTTGCGCCTTGCCTGCCTGTCCTGGGTCTTGCGGTATCGTAATTTGTACGAATTTGTATTTGCCCTGGTCAATCGCTGCCATGTTACGCAGAAGATTCCTAGCGTCATTCGCCTTTATCTGCTTGCGTTTTACATCAAGAACGATTACTCTGCCATCGTCAAGCAGTCCCATTAACACGCCTGCTGTTGCATCAGGGTCTGGGTTAAGCGGCGTAGGCTCTGTTGCTGCCAAGTCCCAGGAACGTGCATAAGCAACGATATTTTTCGGTACAGCATCAACAAAGGTGAAGTTTTCTGTTTTAAAGTACATACCAGCAGCAGGACGGATTTTCCAGTTGCCATATAAAAGACGTTCTTTGTCAATCTCTGCCAAAGCTTTAAGGTTAGCCATATACGAAGGGTCTTTAGCCATTAAAACTTTGTTGTCCGTCAACTTTGATGCTATAAACGTTACCGACTTGCATTCTTCAACATTTACGCCGTGTTCCTTTGCGAGTTCATGCGGATTGCTTCCCCAATAAATAGTGTCATTTAATACGCACATATATCGTACAACACCGCTGCGCTCATAGATTGGATAACCTGTTTCTTGATTAATCCACCAGGAAATAAAATCAGCTACCCAACTATCGCTGTCCGGGTTGCACGTCGCTCTTACATAAGGACGGATACCGCACGTTGAACGGTTACGAGAAAGCATATACAAAAATTGGTGTCGGCTAAAATGCGTCAGCTCGTCAAATGCTAGATAGCAGATTTCTGAGCCTTGCCAGCCTTGCAAATCTTCATCTCTTTCAAGATGAGCAAAATTTATCCTTGCATTACTAGGTGTGAAATACCAATGTAGTTTAGGTGTCTTTTTGGCGTTAGCTCCCTGTACAAGTCCATAAATCTTTTGAGCAGCATCCCACAAACCACCTGAAGCTGTGATTTGAGTATAATTTTTTCGAAACACAACGCCGCTAAATCCTGCTATATCTTTATGCCTTAATCCTTCCAGGAGAAGTGCAAAAGTTTTTCCGCCGCCAGCTGCTCCACCATAAATTACTATATCAGCAGAAGAACACATAAAAGCTGTTTGCGGTCCTGGTTGCGGAGTTAGATACAGCGGCTCAAATGTATCTCTGCCGTTATTTGGAATGTAGATAGATTGGTAAGCGTCTATTGTTTCAACGCTTGCATCTTCCGCCAGCGACAATATACCTCCGTCAGCTCCTGCCAATGTAGCAAGAGTGCGAATTGCATTAACATCACTTTCTTTTAAAGCTTTGTTAAGCAACTTTGCTATCATTAAGGCTTGATAGTTTTGATCTTGCTCGTCTAAGCCGAAAGCGTGTAAAAAGTTTTTTGCTTTATCGTCGTGTACTTGTGATTCAAGTATCGTTTTTGCTATCTGCTGTAAGTTTTTTTTCGCCCGTCTTATTTCACCAGATTTTTTGCCGCCAACAGTTCCTCTTTTTCTTGCTTCATCCTTGCTTCGGACAGGCCTTAAATTGCTAACATTTCCTCGTGCTGGCACATTAAAACACCTGTCCTTTCTTTAGATTTTATTTGCTGTCTACAAGGTAAAATTCTTTTCGCAGTTCGGCGTTTACCAAGAATTGTCCGCCACATGAAGCAGTCTTTGTTTTTACTCCTGGCTTTTTAATTCCTCTAGCAGTCATACAAGAGTGTTCGCCCTGAATAACTACAATAACGTCCTCTGTCCCTAAAATTTCTGTAAGAATGTCACGAATCTCCTTGCCGATACGCTCTTGAATTTGCAGACGCTTTGTTACTGCATCAGCAATACGTGCAATCTTGCTAATACCAATAACTTTGCCGTTAGGGATATAGCCTACATCAACAGTCATGTTATACATTAGTGCGATATGGTGCTCGCAATAAGAGAAGCAGTTGATGCCTTTTAATACCACCATATCATCGTTATCGCAGGAAAAACACTTGTTAAATTTCTTTACGATTTCGTCGTTGCTGACACCGGCGTACTCTAATTGCTCCATTAGCATTTTGGCGAACCGTTTAGGAGTTTCAAGAAGTCCCTCTCGGTTCGGGTTTTCGCCGATGCCCTCAATAATAAGCCTTGCGGCTTGCTCTAACTTTTTAGCGTCCATGTTACACGCCCCTTTTATCTTTATCCCAAATAATCTTATGGAGTTGTACCTGTACACACAGATTGTTTTTTGTCTTTGCGTACTCCACAAGCTCCGCAGGTTCGATTGCGCCCCATACAGGCGAGATATAAAATTTAGGTCTACAGCCTACTTTCTTACAATAAGCCATTACACGGCTAACATCTTTAAAATCTTCTTTACTGCCGACTACAAATTTTACAACATCATTTTTGTTGAGCAATTTGTAATTTCGCATAAGCATTTTTTGAGATTCGCCAGACGTGCCGCACTTATAATCCAAGGTATAAAAAATACCGCCCAATCTTTGCGGATAAAGCGGTACAGCACCATTGGTTTCAATGTTAACTTTGTAATTTGCTGCGTAAAGCAGGTTAAGTAACGGTTGCAGATCGTGTAATAAAGGCTCACCGCCTGTAATCGTTACACGGCTACAATTATACTCGCTTATTTTATCCACAAGCTCCTGCTCATTAAAACACTCGACAGCATCGCTTGCTTGTTGAGCATATGCTGTATCACAATAACTGCAACGCAGGTTACAGCCAGCCAAACGAACAAATACAGAAGGATAGCCAGTTCGCTTTCCTTCGCCTTCAATGCTTTTAAAAATTTCCACCACATTATACTTCATACACTGCAACATTCCCTTCGCTTTCCTGTACCGACACTTTAATGCAGTGCGGAACTTTTTCACAAATCCAACGAGCAATGTTTTCTGCTGTCGGGTTACATTGTAACACGTCGTTTAAATATTGATGGTCAAGTGTATCAGAAACAAGGTTTTTAATATGCTTAAAATCTACCACCATTCCGTTAGCGTCTAACTTTTCGCTTTGGCAGGTCACGTAGATAATCCAATTATGACCATGTAAATTTTTGCACTTGCTTTCATAGTTTAAAGAAAGCTGGTGCGCTGCTGAAATTTCTAATCGTTTTGTTACTGTATACATTTTAATCCTCCAACGCAGGGTCTTTCACGCCGTTAGCCGCAAATGCAGCAGCGCGGTCAATACACGTTCCGCAAGTTCCACAAGGCTTTTCGCCGCCCTCGTAACAGCTCCATGTAAACTGATATGGTGCGTCCAGCTCTAATCCAAGCTTAACAACACCTGCTTTATTTAGATTAATGAGTGGTGCTTCAAGATGTGTGGTTCGTCCACTGCCCTCGAAAATTGCCTTATTTATATAGTCAGCGAATTCAGGCGTACAATCTGGATAAGCTCTCCCTGCTGCATCATCAGCATGAGCACCATAATAAATAGCTTCTGCTCCTACGCTTACAGCAATAGCCGCCGCATAAGAAAGTAATAAACCGTTTCTGAATGGTACATAAGTGTCAACAGTGCCTTCGCCGCCAAGCTCTTTAAGCTGCTCTGCATAAGATTCATGCTTGATGTTATGTGTGCTTTTAGCCAGCAATGGGCAATCGCTCATAGAGAACGCCAGCGATAAATTGGCTTCTTTATGCTCTACGCCATAAAAAGCAGCAACTTTTCTTGCACTTTCGATTTCTCTTTTATGCCTTTGTCCATAAAAAGCAGATAAAGCCAAAACTTTTTCTGCGCCATATTTTTTGACTGCAACAGCTAAACAAGTAGTGCTATCTACACCGCCGCTTAATAAAACAACTGCTTTTTTCATTTGTTATTACCTCTTTTCAAAAATGAGTCTTTGCATACTCTTGAAATTTTACCCATTCTACAAAATTATTAATAGCTACTTCTTTATTTTTTACTCGCATACCAGCAGGCTTGTTATATTTAACCATCGTTTTTCCATCGAACTTATATACTGCACCGAATCTATTGCCAGATACCCACGCAGTAGAATCTACACTATCAAAATGAAAGCGCGGCAAATATTTTAATTGCGTAAATCCCAAACCGTGAATTTTAGCTCCATGCGAGTGTGCCTCTTTGATAAGCAAAGGAAATTTTTCAACTTCACCTTTTGTAAATTCGCCGCTAACATAACCACCTATTGCAACATACTTATACCGCTTGCACATTTCAATAAAATCTTTCATGCCACGGCTTTTATGCCATACAGGAATCGGTGGCCTTCCAACTTTTTCAGCAATGTATTTTCTGATTTTCAAAACTTCTTCGTAGCCTACAATAGGGTCAATGTCAAGCTCAAAAAATTTTTGCACATTGTATTTTTTGATATACGCAATATAAGAATCTATATAAGTTTTTAAATCAACTTTTTTTGCATTGCCCATCAACATAGTAAATGCTCCAGAATCAAGCATATAATCACTATACAATGGCAAATATTGTTCAGATTTTGATGTGGTCATAAGGAAGGATTCCAAAATATACGGTCGAAGAACTTTTGATTCTTCAGCCAAAATTTCGGCTCTGCTTTCTCCCCCTGCAAGATGAATTTTCATTTTAGGGATGCTCTCCTTTGCTTTTATGTTCTCTTGATCTGGCCAAAATGCTCTTTGGAACCAGTTCCATCCCCCCCCGGCTGCCGCTAAGAATATTTTCATTATGTTCACCATTCCATTTTTTAACGTAGGAGCAACATATTTATTCCATTGTCCACCGCCTATTGCAAGATACAAATCCATTATTGCCCCCCCAAATAGTAACTCACGGTAGCTCATACCGCCAGCTAAATACAGTTTCATATTTCAAATTCTTCGCCGCAATGTGGGCAAGTAATAATTTTAGGCTTATGCTCGTTACTATTAGATGTAGGAGCATTTTCGAAAAAATCCCCTATTTCGCCGCCTAAATCATGTGATTCAAAACCAAACTCACCCATATCTAAACTTTCGATTTGTTCCAGCTCTAACGCCAACTTTTCAAAATCCCAGCCAGCAAGTTCCCCGGTTTTATTATCTGCCAGGCGATAAGCTCTTGTTTGCTCATCTGATAAGTTCCCGGCAACAATTACCGGAGCTTCAGCTAAACCTAACTCCTGCGCTGCAAGATAGCGTGTATGACCAACAATGATAACATTATCTTTATCTACCACAATAGGCTGATTAAAGCCAAACTCTTTAATAGAGTTAGCAACCTTTTCAACAGCTTCTTCGTTGTTTCTTGGGTTGTTTTCATACGGCGTAATGTCTGTTAACGCCATTAATGTGATTTTGTTTCTTAAATCCATAATGTACCTCCATCTTTTTACAATAAAAAAGGACAGTGCTTTTTTTACACTGTCCAATAAAACTATAATAATTTTAGCAGCTTTTCCGCACGCTGGCGGTCAGTTTTGACGATTTTTGCGAATTGCTTTATAAGCTCCCATTCATCATCGAACGCTCTAATATTGCGTCCCTTGCGTTCGCCAGCAACAGTTTTTCCTTTTGGTCTGCCTGCTCCCTCACGTTTGCCGCCCCATTGTTTATCTTTCATCTGCAACTTGCTTTCTCTTGCCTTTTTTGTTATAATTTTAAATGAAAGGAACGGTGGCAAGTACCGCTCCATTCACTTTTGCTGTGAGTCTTGCTTATTTATTGAGCAAGGCTCTTACTTTTTTCTCTGCATCATCAAGGTCTTTGCTTTCCTTAATGATTTCGAGGATTTTACGGATCAGATTGTCTTCTGTCATAGCGATTAACGCTTCTGTGTTATTCATATTCGACATCGTTATCTCCTTTCTGCACTTGCCGCTTATTTGTGGCACTTCCTTACCACACTTATATTATACTACATTTTTGTTTATTTGTAAAGTGTTTTTTCAAAAATAATTATAAAAAGGCGGTACTTTTTTGTACCGCCTTGCTTTTATTTTACTCTAAACTGTAACGCAGGAACTTTTAAGCTATCTCCATAAGCATCGGTATATCTGCTGTTGATTTCAACAAGTCCTTCAAGAACGCAACCTTCTTGCTGGAATAACCAAGCAGTTCTAATTGCTTCTGTGTAGGTACCTGAAAAGGTAAATCTTTCAATTCCGTTTGCTTTCATGCAAGCTACTATTTCAGGTACTTGATAGTCCCAAACAATTTCGGAAAGGTCAAGGTTGAGGTTGCCATGTTCTCTAGAGTTTTCATATTCGCGCCAAATGTGAACAGCAAATTCTCCAAGGCTACCTATTTGTCCAAAGGTTTCATTATGAAGCTCTCTGGCTTTTTCTTTTTCTTCGTCATTTTTTGCTGCATCAAACGCAGCGATTGCTTGCAGCTCCTTTTGATAAGCTTTTTCAAAAGCATTTTCCATTTTTACGACTTCCTTTCTTGTAGGTTTTTATCTTTCCTACACTTATATTATACTATATTTCTCTGCTTTTGTAAATAGTTTTCTTTATAAAACTTTAGTTTTTTTGTAAAAAAGAACGCCTGCATTTCACAAGCGTTCCTTTTTAATGAGTATGAATTTGAAGAAAATGTGTTGTGGGCTTTTTGATAGTCTGTTGTGCTTATTTGACACTCTAATTATATCATTCCTTTAATTGCCTTGTAAATGACACGTTACTGACATGATTTTAAAAGGTGCTCTATTTGTACCCTGGCGAACTCCGCATCTTCGGCTGTGTAGGCTCTTTCACAGTAACCATTGCAGGCAGGCTTTGTTTGGTCTTTCTTATAGCTAAGAATAACATCCTGTGTACCGTTCCGGTGTGACCGCATGAAAAAGTTACTTCGTACTTCATTTGCTCGCCCTCTTTCCGTAGCAGTACAAATTCCACGCTTGGTCATCTTGTTTCCACAAGTCTACCAATGCTTGACGTTCAGCACGAATTTCTGCGTCGATTTTACGCTCATATTCGATCGGGTTAACGCCTTCAGGAATGTACTGTAACGCTTCACTGAAAGAAAACTCCTTAATATTGCCAACACCTTCACGATGGATGTCAGCAGCTTGCTGAGCGCAGTCACCGCACAAAAAGTTGTGAGAGTTTACACCGAAGTAATGCTTGCCACAATGCTGACAAACCTTTTCAGTTTCTGCTGCTTCTTCAATTAAGGAGCGAATTTTCGCAAACAACTCTCTGCGAGCCGTTTTCTTATTAAAGCGGAAAATTCTTTGCTCGCCGCCGATTTTTACAGCGCACGCTTGACGATGTGCACGCCAGGTAAATTCAACTTGACCTATCTTCATGATTTGCGCCCTCCTTAATTCATGCGGCTGAGAATTTCAGCTTTGATTGCTTCTTCGTACTGACCGGATTTGCCCAGGCAAGCTTCCAGGTGTTGAGTATTGTACATTACCATTTTACAATACTCACTCACTAATTCCTCTTTACTCATATTCTTTAAAGCGGCGATTTTCTTTTCTAACATTTTACGACTTCCTTTCTTGTAAGTTCTTATATCTTCCTTACAATTATATTATACTATATTTTCCCGCTTTTGTAAAGAATTTTCTTTATGAAGTATTAGTTTTCTTCTAAATCTTCTCTAGTCACCTCATACTCAATACTGCCGTCACGCTTGCGCAGAACTACCTCAAAGTCACAGGCAGTTGCAAGCTCCAGCAGAAGCTTAAGTGATTTGCATTTTTTAACCTTGTAGTTCAGGGACATTGGAGTAATGCCCATTTCCCTAGCTAATGTAGCCTGGTTTTTTCCTGTTGAAGCGATTAATACCTTGATTTTGTTTTCTATTGACATAGTAGTAGCACCACCTTAATTATTATATCTCTTATCATTATACAGCGTTCTCTTTACACAATCAATATAACCTTTTATAAAAATATTGCCTGCGAGATTCCCCGCAGGCTTTTTGCTAAGATACTTCAATTATCGTTTTTAACCACGAATCACTTGACACATTAATGAGCCATTTCTTATTATAGCCGTTATAATGCCTGATCAAGTAAAACTTTGTCTTGTCGCCTTCGTCATTGTACAGAGAGAAGTTAGGGAACTTCTTGCCTTCTGATTGCTCCAGCTGGTAAAAGTATTCGCGAATTTCTTTTGCTCTCTTTATAACCTCCCAGTCTGGCGTAAACTCATCAGCATAGTTGTATCGCTTTGCCCGGTCATCTGAATGTACTCTATATCCGGCAAGGTTGGGCAGCACACATATTTTATCAAACGATGCTCCCAGGCTATTCACAAAAGCAAGAATCGAATCGAAGTCATAAGCAAAATGAGTGTTACGCATATCCGGCAATTTATGCTTATTGCAGTCATCATTCGGCTCTTCATCCGTAATGTAGAATAAGAAGTCTACGAAGCCTACATACTGCAAGCCGCCATAAAGCTTCTTTCTTTCGCCAAGCATTTCACCGCAAACAATTTCAAGATAAACTCCCTTGCCGTTATCAAGGTGAAATGCTGTTCTAACACGGCAGTTGCCTATGGTGTTGATGCTGCGCTCTGCCTTTTCCCAGCCAGCACCTTCAAAATACAATGTTTTCACGTTAACCACTACCTTTCTTCCCCGGCAGGAACTATTTCAAATTCTCCTATGTCAAACCACGTGTCAGTTCCGTCTACCAGGAATATTCTGCCGATTTTTTCAAGCTCCTTGATGCTGCATTCCATTGCGCTTTCTTTATTAAACACCTTATAGCCTCGCCTTTTGAACAAAAACGCTAGTCCGTCAACTAAATCTTCCTTTGAGCTATAATAGGTTATCTCGCACTCTCTACAATACAAGACGTATCTTTTATCGTAGAACTCACCGTTAACATCATTCGTTTGATAAAGCTCGCAGCCAGGTTCTTCGGCAGTATAGTAAAGCTTCAAGCCTTTATCTTTTGCCAGTCTTACGAAAAAGTCCATTGCCGGCGTCCATTTGGTATCTACGGTAAACCGCAAGAAATATTCTTCTTCGTTGGCTTTGGTTACTTCTCCAACATCATCGAACCATCCTTCATAGTTACTGCCAGGGTAAAGTTCATTGCCGTATCTATAAACGCTGCCCTCATTATCGTTTAAGCAACGTTCAATATCATCATGCAGCCTTTGCAGTATTGCCTTATCTCCAACCATTGTAATATCATTGAAACAGATATTAGCCATTTTACACCTCCGTATTGACTTTGCAAATCGAACTGAGCTTGCCAGCTCTAGGATTATTCTTTTTAGGACATTCATCAATGCGAGCTATCGGAGTGTGCCAGTTCGGCAAGCAGTTACAAACACAATATCCGTTCGTAAAGAATCTGTCAAAACTCTCAAAGGTTCCGTGAAGATACTGACAATTTCGGCAACCAAATCTTTCAATCTTAGGCTGTTCTTCTCGTATCCAAAGATTAACCAGCGCAGCATTTTCCTTGAATTTATCAAAAGGTGTCATATTGGCATACCCCCTTTCTGATAATCATATGCCGGAGCACTTCTTCAGTAATATCCATTGCTTTGTGAAGCTCGAGCACACACTTCTTACCTGCACGAAACGTAACCAGGACATAAATGCCATTTTCGTAGTCCTGGATTGCATAGGGCATTCTTCTTTCTCCCCAGCGGTCTGTCTTTTCAACTACGCCACCATTAGAAGCGATTAAGTCATTAAACTTTGAGATAACACCCTCGACTATTTCCTGCTCCGGGCGCATAACATACATAATTTCATAAGCATTCATTTTTCTTTCCTCCTTACATTTGTTCGTCTTCCTGAAAGCTGTAGTAGCTGCCGTCACCTATAATGATATGGTCTAAGCAAGGTATCCCTATTATCTTCCCGGCTTCAACAATGCCCTTGGTTAACTTTATATCGTCAGCACTAGGTGTTGCAAGACCTGAAGGATGGTTATGCGCTACAAAGATTGCAGCAGCATTTTTCATGATGGCATACTTGAAAATCTCTCTAGGATGAACATAACAGTTAGTCAGCGTTCCTTTCAGTATAGCTCTTGCCTCAATTATTCTGTTCTTGCTGTCTGCTGCAATTACCCAGAATTCTTCATGATTTAAATACCGCAACTTCGGCATCATGAATTCAGCTAAATCATGCGGATCACAGCAGTGTCTTTTTTCCTCAGCTTTGGTTTCGGTGAAAGCTCTTTTGCCTAACTCTACACCACACAAGAAAGCTTCTGCTTTCTGTTTGTCTAAACCATATGCTTTCAGCTCGTCTGTATCTTCCAGGCGATACAATTTCTGTGCCGTTAATTCGGAAACCTTATAAGCATCCTGCCCGAGCAACGCTTCGCATAACTCTTTATAACTTTTCTCTGCTACTTTACACATAACTTTTACTCCAATCTTTTTTCCAGCGCACACCTTTCGGTGTACGCCGGTTCTTTTATTTATGCCTGTTTGTAGGGATAGCAGCTTGCTGGCATCAGCAGCTTTTCACGCAGTGCGTCGATTCTCTTTTGGCGGCGTTTAATATTTGCCGTTATTTCATGGTATTCATCTCCGGCAAGAGGGAGCGTTTCTAACATCAGTACATACTTTATAAGTTGTCTTGTTCTCACATTAATCACATCCAATCTTCGCAATTCTTAAGATATTCTTTCTTTGCTTCAAGTAAAGCTTTTTTCATAACCGGGTCAGAGTTAACTTGCTCATAAGTTAAAAGCAAAGCATCCAGCGTATCGTCAAGCTCATAAGTTATACAAAACTCATGGTTAGCAAGTTCGTAACGGAAGGCTGATTTCAAGAAGTCGAAATCTTTCATGTGTTCCTTTTTTTTCGACGTTCAGGCGTTTTACCAATTCGTTATGAGCCTTTGCCTGGGCACGAAGGATATATCCTCCGAAGCCAATTTGATAAACCTTGTCGGTATCATCCGGAGCTAAACCAAATCTTTTCATGCCTTCGTTGAACTGTTCTTCAGTAAAAGCAAAGAACGTTTTATCTTTGGTAAAGCTTTCGTATTCCTTTTGCTGTTCGTTGATTAAGGTTGAGTAATCTTTGTATTTTAACATCCTAGCATCCCTCCTAAAACGTCATAAATTTCATCATTGGTTTTTGGACCTTAAATTCCATATCTCCGATATGGTTATTGATTTTTGTCAAGCATTTTACGATAGCGTTCGCTTCACCCTCGCTGAACGGCATGCAGTCGCCTTCCTCGTTTGTGTAGCACAGCAGCACGTTACCGCACAGGCACTGATCATGTAATCTGCCGTAACCGTAAATAACACTTGCAAGCTCATTGGCTACAGGCTTTTCGTTCTTCAGAAGAAATTCTTCATCGAACACCAAGGTGACTGCTGGTATGATTCCGAGTTGTCCGTCAAACTCTACCAGCTGAAGCGGAACTTCTTTAATGTCGACGTACTCGCATTCGCACAGTTCATACATTGACTTAAGCGTGATAGCTCCCTCGTATGGTACTTTCTCCACAGAATTGGTTTTGCCATTGGCATCAACCACAGTTTTCAATAAGATTGCATAGTTCATAAAATCGACTTCCTTTCTAAAGCTATTGGCAAGGACTTTGAACCTTCTGCCTGGTAGCTTTACAGGAGCTTAAGCTCCTGTCATCAGCTTTTAAAGCTCTATACCTCTTTCCGCTGCAATTTCTTCCAGCTCTTCAAAGTGCTCATTCAAGCATTGATGATGCCATGGGTCGCGCGAGCTGTTGTAAATCTTAATCAGCCTAGCGTTTTCCTGCTTTAATTCTTCATTAGTCATGTCTTTAGGTTCTTTCATTGGTTCTTCCTCCTTAAATTTCAATTTCACCTTCGGTAAATTCTTGATAAACAGTTTGTGCAATAGAATAAACGCCATATGATTCTGCACATTCACTAAGAGCAGCTTCGGCCATTTTAGAGAACGCATGGTCTTGTTCCTGTTTTGAAGCATTTGGATTGTTTTTAAGCCAATCCTCATAAGCATTACTTGCTTTATCTGCAATGAATTTTTTATCTATCCATGCATTATAAGCTCTACATTTCTCCTCTCTCAGTACGCCGATTATGTAGGTTAGTTGATTGTAATTTAGTTTCATGTTGTTCTACTCCTTTCTATTGTTCAATCATGATAACATCGTAGCGGCAATATTTATATTCCACTGTATCTTTACCCCAGGTAAAGGTTCTTCTGAGCTGAAATTCTCTTCCGTTATAGCCGATGCTGAACAGAAGATAATCAACTGTATATCCATTGCTTGCGCTTTCAAGCAGAACAATCTGCTTCATCGCCGGAGCAAAGCCGAAGTATTTTTCCAGGCATTTGCAGGCAAGCTTTTTCATTTCTTGCTTTTCTTGATAAGTCATTTTTAAGTCCTCCTTAAAGTTTAAGCTTTAGGCACAGGGTTTGAACTGTCTGCCTGCCAGCTTTACAAGGGCTATCGCCCTTGTCATCAGCTTTTATTTAGCTTCTTCGATTGCTTGCAGCATATTTGCAAGCTTTTCAACCTCATTCCATTTTCGTTGCGCTTTATTTCTAGCAACGCTGCTTTTAGGGAATTTTTCTGCAATTTTTTTAAGGTCGCACCAAACTAGCACTGCTTCACTTAATGCTGATTTTAATTCTTCTTGTGTCATTGTTACGACTTCCTTTCTTGTAGGTTACTCTATCTTCCCTACACTTATATTATACTATGAAACTCACCTTTTGTAAAGAATTTTCTTTACAAAAGGTGAGTTTTTCTTATTATTTTTCGATATTTTTTTCTTTGGCAAGACGAGCTGCCCTTCTGCGCTTTTTATCTTCCAGCAGGTTCACGCCATCTACGCCAAACAGCAAAGCGGTTAGCTGCTCAACGGCATCGTTTGTATCTCTCCATATCTGCCTTTCGCTCACTGACCATTTTTGCGCAAGACTTGCTACCATATCGGTAACATACGCTTCCGGCGGACAAGGTTTAAGGAACAGCACGTCAAGCACATCTGCCCGGCGCAAATCTTCCTGCTTGCCGCTGTTATACCTGGTCTGCTTGTAAAGTGCTATCATATCATCCATATAGTTTATCAACACTTTGGTTCGCATGGTTGAGCTTATAATGCTTTCAAGCTTTAGCTCATTAGTTCCCATGCTTTTAAGGTTTTGGAACGAATCAAGAATCTCGATAGCTGAAATCTGTTCATCGTCGATATTGACAATCTCGCTGGTCTTTAACGCTGCGTGTTCCTGAAGGCTTCTGTAATTTTTTAGCAGCAAGCGCACGTTATACAGTCGCTTGTCAAAATCCCTTCGCTGTGCTTCTTTGCTATACAAATCATCACACAGCTTTTTAGAGGTCTTCTTTGCGGTCTGCTCTGCCACACGTTCGATAAGGTCTTCGAAATATGCCAGCGGAACGGTTATCGTGCTTTGATTTTCATTTACAGTCATGTCTTCCATGCGCTTACTCCCTTCTTTTATTTAAGTTCTTCAATAAGGCGGTCAAGATACCACCTTGCTTTTAGGCAATCTTCTACGCCGTTTTTTTCTTCGTAACGCCATAAATATTTGATGATGTTGGCAACGCAGACAGCTTCAATGCCTGTTTTGCCAACGGTAGCAGCCTTTAGAGCATCTATACACTCAATACCGCCTTTGGTGTAGTGTTTTGGATGATTTACTTTATCCTTAGGAAGCGGCATTGTAAAGCTATCTTTTGAATTCTTCGATGCTTCTTTGACAATAACGTATTTATCATCTTTTAATCCGATAAAACTAAATGGAGATTTAAACGCACTCATTATTTATGCTCCTTTATCCATTTTTCGTGTCTGGCAACTGCTCCAGCTGTAGGTGAAGCCTTTAGCGTTTCAAGATACATGGCTTTCAGTATTTTACACTGCTGGATTTTCCATTCGCTAAAAGCATTACAAGTAGCGTGACAGCCTATTTTTCTTTCTTCGCATCCTCTGCATGGTGCTTTGCTCATTTTCCGTACTCCCTACATCTCTTCCGTTTCCAGGTTGTACAGCTCGAGAATTTCTGAGCTTTCTCCCTCTCCGGCTATCTTAATAGCTTCTTCGGGCGAAGCAGCTAAAACTTTTTCGCAAAAATCAACTTCGCCCGAAATTAAACTACGCCAGCTAATAAGATAAAGCTTAGCGTCCTGTTGAGCCATAACCGCCACTACGAACAGCACTTGTTTCATCGTCTGATGTTACGCAGTAACGCACGAAGATTCCCTGTGCGCAGCGTTCGCCCTCTCTTATAATGATAGCTTCGCTGCCGTTGTTTCTGAATTTAACACCTATATTGCCGTCATTGTCCTTGTTGTTGGCATAATCGCTATCAATAATGCCTACGCTGTTAACCAGCGACAGATTGAATTTAACCGCAAGACTGCTGCGGATGAACAGCATTAAAACCATATCTCCAGGCATAATAGCTTTGACGTTTAGCGGAATAAGTACGCTTTCGCCTCCAGCTGGAACAAAAATATCTGTCGGTGCGTAAAAGTCATAGCCAGCAGAAAACTGTGTGCTACGCTGCGGAAGCTTCGTGTTCGCTGGTGCGTCAATCGTCGGCAAAAACTTAATCATCTTAAAAACCTCCTAAAATATCTCTCCAAATTATAACCAGGATTCCAATCGTGCCAAAGATTGCAAAAATATCAACAAAAATCATCGCAGCAAGATTTAAATATTTCAATCTACCACTCCCTATTTAACATCCATAAAGCTACACACATAACAGCCACGTCAAGCAGTGTGCAATAGATAATATCAGTTAAGCCTATTTCCATTGCCTGCACCTCTACCAATCTTCACTAATTTAGCTCTTTGCTTCTTTATGGTATCTAACAAATATTGCTGAAAGCGACAATCGTCATCAAATGCAATTTCTCCTGTTTCTTCCAGCTTTCTTTCCATGTAGTCGAAATTGCTTTCAAGTTCAGTCTGCATTTGCAACAGCATCCAATCCGGAAAGTTTTCCATGTTAGCATTCAGCTCATTTTCAATTTGAGTTAATGCCTGTGTGCCTATCCTATGCACGGCATAGCGAAAAGCAAACAGCAGGACAATTAATTTTTCATCTTCCATTTTTATCTCCTTTGCTGTCATTGTGAAATTTTTCGATTGCCAACATTGACATCTGTGTTAACTCTTGCAAGGCAATCTTTTTATTAACTTTTGCACATATATTTTTTGCTAACTCCACCATAGCAGTGATCATAAAGCTTCTTAATGCAGGATAGCTTCCACATACACAATTTCTATCCTTCCCAGAGCCATTGTCGCAGCAAAGCATATATGATGCGCCGCTTTCTTCTAATAGCTTTTCTGCTTCTTTGACTTTATTGTAATTAATCATCGTTTTTAACCTTTTTTATCCAAACGCCATTAGCTAACTTCTCCAAATCTATTTTCTCCCGGCAATGCGGACAAATCGGCATCATTTCATTCTTTCGCCCCATATGTTCCTGTAACATCTTTAGCACACGCTTATAAGGTCTAAACTTAGTGCCAATCTCATAGCACCTCAACGTCTGCTTTCTTGCTCTGCTATAGTCCTTTGCTATTGCTTCCCAATCATTACACATTAGTTCCAGCACAACGATAGGCTCAACCATATTGCCACAGTGATTGCAGAAGCAGATTTTTGTGTCCGGGTCGACTGTAAAGCTAATAGGCTTTTTGCTACCGCCATAGACGTTAGTTTCTTTGTAGCAATGGCAAGTAGTTCTGCCTTGCTCACGCTTAATCGGTGAAAACTTTAATATCTTCAATATGCATCACTCCTTCCTAACAGCCATCGCAAGATGGTCGATAATGTTGCCAATTCTGGAACGCTATACCTTCCCACTATACCAGGTAGCGTTTTATTGTTGCTTATCCTCTTCTTTGGCTCTCAGCCGTTCGAGTACCGCGCTTGTCATCGAGAAAACTTCGCTGGAAGCCATCGTAACGCCGCACTGACTATACACGTCTTCAACGGCCTGCCACATCGCTGCGATAATGAAACTCTTAATCATTGGATACTGGCCATTCACTCTGCTGCTAACATGCTTATCGCCTTTATCATAAGCGAGTACAAATTGAGCGCCGCTTTCTTCAAGTAACTTCTGTGCTGTTTCTACTTTCTTGTAATCAATCATGTTCTTTATCCTTTCTTACGCACGTTTATTTTTCGATGTTTACAATCTCGACTTTGACCAGATAATCGCTGATGTCGTCCCCGCCGATGTACCAAATCTTGCCATTTGAGAGATAAACACCAAGCTCGTCCTCGTCATCATCGTATTCCAAGTGTTTGATACCCTCCAGCTTAATATTTTCGTATTCGCCGAATCCGTCCAGGTCGCCCACCCAGTCAGCCACCCAGTCAGAGTTGTTAACGCAGATGCTTAAGAGGTCTGCGCCAGCGCATTCGCTTTTAATCGGCGTGCGGACAATAACTTTGCCGTTGTCAAACATATAGGTGCTTTCAACGATATGCGTCAGGCCAAATGCCTTTTCCGGATCATAAGATTTCAACATTTTCATTCCTCCTTTATAAAAAGCGGCGGCGTGGGAATTCTTGAATTTCCTTTTTCCGTTTTTCCGCTACTTCTCGCGACATTCTTCCGCTTTCCACTAATTCATCCAAAGCCACTTCCTGTTCTTCTATGACTCTAGCCGCTTCTTCCGGCGTTAGTTTGAATGGTTTAACTCTTATTAAAGCATTAAACATAGTTCTTCTTCACTCCTTTATAAAAAGCGGCGGCGAGGGATTTCTCGGATTTTACGCAGGCCTGTTTCATCAGTCCATAATAATAATG
>OIYG01000232.1_pt1 | contig 60397 bp, 84 predicted proteins | sample 1587861 | NCBI WGS metagenome assembly OIYG01 (sample SAMN03283272) | human gut metagenome | biome: human-associated habitat; material: feces | host: Homo sapiens | place: Peru | collected 2012
AAGAATATACAACATTTAAGTAGCTCCCGGGAAAGCCCCGGGAGTGTTATTATTTCAGTAATTCATTGACTTTTTTCTGCACTTCTGTGTAATTGTAGCCGGCAGCTTCCAGGCGGTCTCGTCTATCTTGTCCATTTCCCCATTCGCCGTTGATTACCTCTTTTGCAACATTGTCTACACTTTTCTTTGCTGTTACAGAATACACTGCTTTTCCATTCCAGTCAAAAACAGAGTAACCGGCTTTGCAAGCCTTCTTCGCATTTTTCAGTGACTTGTACGCCCCGATCTGGCTCTTGGAGTCTTTCCAGGTCTTACGGACACGGTAATACTTATCAACCTTTACAGTCGGCTTTGTGGTTGGTACTGCCACGGTTTCACTAGAAATAAGCTTCTTAAATCTCGCCCAGTCACCTTTTCCACGGATAACGGATGGACAATTCTTAGCGCACACATCATAATGCTGCACTACTCGGCTTGCTGGGATTCCGTATTTCTTCATAAGCTGCTTGCACACATTAACAGTATTCTGGAATGCCTTTTCATAGTTATATCCAGCATTCATGCACATTTCAATTCCAATAGAGTTGTGATTGTTTACAGTTCCAAAAAGCTTACCGCCGTAATTTACCCCAACATGCCATGCTCCACGATTATACGGCAAGGCTTGGTATGCTGATTTATCATCCACAAATACGTGGGCTGAATAACCATGAAAATTGCCATTATGCTGTGCAGTGGCGTGTGCCTTAGCGTCTGCTGTTTTGGCTGTATTATCTGTATTGTGGATGACAATATACAGAGGTGTTTGTCCTGCGTAGCTGTTGTTGTTGCTGATTAATGAGGTATTGATATTCATGTATGTTCTCCTTTCGTTATTGAGGTTAAAAAGTGCATAATAAAAAGCACCCCTATTTGGAGTGCTCTTTAGCATAAACTCTTTATACGATATATCTTCTGTGATTGAATTTTACAGAATCCTGGCTAATCTTGGCATAAATCATTGTCGTATCAAGCTTGGCGTGTCCTAAAATCTTTTGAACCTCTGCAACATTCATCCCTCTGTTAAGAGAATTTGTTGCTGTCGTGTGACGGATAAGGTGTGGATAGATAGGACGCTCTATGCCAGATTTTTTCCCGATTCCACTAATAATCTGCTCAATGCCTCTTTTACCAATTGGATTGTGTGGCTTTCTTTGTGTTACGAATAAGTAAGCGCCATTATCTTCCCTCGTTGCCAGATATTTTTTCAGCATTACTTCCATTTTTGCATTCATATAGGATGTTCGGTGTTTACTACCTTTTCCAAAAAGATGCACTTCTTTTGTTTGGAAATCAATATCTGAAAGCTTTAATCTTGCCAGCTCCGACACTCTGCAACCTGTGCTATACAGAGTTTCAACTAATGCCTTTTCGCGGATATCAGTGCAAGCATCCCGCACCAATTCCAATTCAATATCCGTTAATGGCTCACGCTCTTTTACCTCGTATTTGATAGGCTTAATCTTTTTACATGGGTTTGTGGGAATATATCCCTCACTGGCACACCAGTCCATAAACGTGTTGATTACTACTCGCTTACCGTCCAATGTTCGGTTTGTAATACCCGTACGCTGTTGACATTCGTATAGATATATCCGAATATCATCTGTTGTTAGTTCCGCAATAGGCTTATTGACGTGTTCGAACAAGTCTGTTAGATAATAATTATAAGTTTTCATTGATTCGGGTGACATACCTTCAATCTTTTTCGCCACCATGTAAACCTTGTAACATTCTGGGATTCTACTCTGATAAGGAACCACATGCGTTTCTCTCTGGCTGATATCGTAGTTAGACGTAAACACTTGCAATTCCTGTAATACTGTCCTAAGTGCTTCATCTGAAATCTTTCCATCCAACTTACTTACAAATTCGTTTACAAAGTTTTCCATAAAAAATACCCTCCTTTTGGGTTCACAAAGGGAGAGTACTGTGCTATAATAATACTGTACCCTTTGTGGTGCTTGGAGCTGAGTTTTTTGATTGGTAGTCGGGAACTCAGCTCCCTTTTTGTTATTCCGATTTTGATATGCTAATTATAGCATATTCATTTTATGTTTGGTAGTGTTTTGTTATTTTTTCTTGCTTCTCCAATAAACTCTATAGTGAGTCGAAATGGAAATGGCTCTTTTCAGTGGATAACATTCCCGAATCATTCACTGAATATGAAATGAATTGGAGCGCATATAACGAAATTCTCTTTATTTATGGTGATTATGGTAATACGAGGAACACAATACTTGAGCCAGCTGAGATATTCACAGCACAAAATGGTGAAGGAAATAGAATCATAATTGGCACAATTGAAATATATGCAAACCCATCAAAAAAATCTATCATGATAAAAAATTCTTCTAGTGCTGAACAAAGAATACGAATATATGGAAAATAATTATTTTGATTTATTAAAATTTTCACTCTGCAGTACAGGTGAATTGGTCAGCACTAACAACTATCCCATAGCTCCAAGCTGACAAAGAAATTGTAAATTCCCCGTTTTCAGATACCACAGTTACGGTACAGCCGTAACAATAATTGGAATTTTTAGCACCAAAAGCATAAAAAATATTATTATTATTATCTCCAAATGCTAAAAAAGAAAAATGTGAAAGTGCTTTATTTGGTCGAATATGCAATGTAGATGGTGTATCATTGATAGCAAACTTTTTTATGATTAATGACTTTGAGTCACTATTTAGTGCATTTATTGCCCCAATGATTGTCTTGTTATTGGTCTCCAATTTCGAGATAACAGCCGTTGCCATTTTATCAACGACATAATCCCAAAACTTGCTCATTAGTCCACGTTTGTTCACTCTCCCAGTTGCATCATACAGCATTACTTCGTCATTATCCGCTAACGTATCTTTTGTTGTGTATTCAGTCCATTTTGGCATGTTGTTGTCCTCCTTTAATTCAGCTGATTTTTGTTGATATAGTCTTCAATTGCCTTAACATTTGTAGAAAGGCCCTCGTCAAAAATGAGAAAATTCCCTTTCTCATTCTGGCTCAGAACCTTTCCACTTTCGGTATCAATCGTTGAGTAAGTAAAGGCGATTCTATCGCCCTCGCCTGTTGACAGTTTCATAAATGATGTAAGTTTTTTAATCTGGCTCATAATAATTCTCCTTCCATTTCCTGTATGATTTTTTCACGTTCTTCGAACATTACATTTTCAAGGTTGACTGTTTCGAAATTCACTTCTCGGTCTTCTTTTCCCGCATTAAAGCGAATGTACTCTTTGTTTTTCTGCTTGGCTTTTAATTCCCACGCGAACTGCAATCCTGGGGTTCCCTTTACAACAAAATAGGTATCTGACTTTTCAGATACCCAAGACTGCCCCTCACCCTCGTTTTGAAGGAACACATAGTATTCAATTGCTGTTTCTGTGGATTCCTGGAATATATCATCAATTGAGATAATTGCTATTCCGTCTTTCCCGATTACTCCACCACCAAAATCTCCCAGGGTTGGAGTTGGAGTTTCGTAACAGTAGAATAGTTGGTTACCGTAGTTTTCCGTTTTGGCTATAACGGATTTGGTTCCTGTGACGGAGAAGTTTCCAACCACCTTCACTTCTTCATTAAATTGAGTTCTTCCCAAATAATGTTTTGCTCCAGATGTCCATCCGTTTTTAGAGGTTGTATCTCCCAGAACTAAAGTCAATGACGCAGGTGTGCTCGATTGTACCCCATTTCCAGAGTATTTCACAAAATCGCCTGTTGAATTTTGTGAAAGTAAACTAGGAGGATTATATTCATTTCCTGCGAATATATCTAATGTATTGCCAGACAGTGTTCTTTTTATTCTGTCACTACTGATAATAAAACCTGCAATTGTTGCATCTAATGCCGAAAGTTCGGTCACTGACATCTTATCTGCTGTCACTGCATCTGCTGCTAATTTTGAGGTTGTAATTGCGCTTGCTGCTATCGCATTGGCTGCTATACTCAAAGCTTTAATATACTGTCCATTCACATAAAGTTGGTTGTTGTACATGTATATTCCTTGCTTTGCACCGTTATCTGTAAGTAGATCCAAAATGTGCTCACTACTTACTGCCACCGTAACCTCTGGGCGATATATTCCTAAAGTTCCGCTTGTAAAGCTTCCAAATCCACCCACTGTAAATAGTTGAGAGCTAGAAGCTATTGTTGTAACAGTTTGAGAAAATTCATATTTTTTCCAACTTGTTGTAACATCTACATCTCTTAGAACTCTGTTCAAAGAAACTTTTATTGTCATATTTGCAGAAGCTTTGAGCCAGACAGAAACTTGATACTTACCCGGTAGTCTTATGACTGGATTACTGCTTCTTTTAGCACTCAAATAACAGTCAGAGCCGTTTGCAGTTATTGCTAAAGCTTCTTCATATTTTCCATTTGGGTTTAATACACTATGATTAATTGTACCGTAAGAATCCCAATATGTTTCCACATCAGATTCCGTAAGTAAGTAACCATTTACAAGGTTATCTGTATCGCTTGGCAGTGCATCAATCTTCTTTTGCGCTTCCTCGCTAGCAATTTCTGAAATGCTCTTATTACCAAGTGCAAAACTGGAAGCTGCTATTGTTACCGCTCCAGTAGTTTTGTCAATGGCAAATGTGGTCTTTCCATTGCCATCCACAACCTTAATTCCTTTGGCTTGCACGTATTCTCCATTTACATAGACATTTCCATTTTCGTCTAAGTAAATCCCCTGTGCTTTTCCACCATTGGTAAGCTTGCTGAAAATATCGGCTTGTGTTTGTCCAGAAACTGCGGTACTGGCAGAAGAATCCGCAATTTGCTTTACTGTTTTCCCTTGTAAGGAAAAAGTCTTTGGTGCAAGGATGACGTTTCCTTTGCTGTCGATTTCTAAGGTTACGTTCTTGTCATCATCAATGACTTTTAGACCGCGACCGTTAATTCTCTCACCGGCAAGCAATCCAGCTAAAATGTACTTTGCATTGATATATACTTTTCCGTCTTGAATGTAGATTCCCTGTTCTGCTCCGCCTTTTGTAAGCTTATTAAACACTTCATCCTGTCCAAGACTGGTATCGTAATTATCAATTGCATTTTTGATATCGTCCTTGTCGGCATACTTGAAATCAATCCAATCGGATGTGTCAAAATCTCCACCAACACGATTTACAGTAGAAGTTTTGAGAGAAGCCTTTCCTTCACTGTTGGTTGTTACCCACAAGTCGCCTTTGTAATATGGTGGTGTTGGCTTGACCATGTAAACAGAAGATTTTCCATCTATCTTATCTAATAATTCATCTGGAATAGATTGTGGTTGCCATTCCCCAGATTTGTATATCCATTGCGTGTTATCAGAAGTATTGTGCCAAAGGTCACCTTCATGCTCTGCTTTTTCTGATTCCCATACCAAGACAATTTCATTCCCGGATTCATCCAGAATCTTGTTTCCATCAATATCACACCACGGATATTCCTCTGTTTTTGTCCATTTAAGAGATGGATCGTTTGGCTGATACCAAGTCTCAATTTTCCCGTCTATCTGTGTCTTTAAAGAATTAAGTGAATCTTTAAAAACACCATTGATAAATAAATCTAAAGAACTATCATCTGTGTATTTTGAAGCTTTTTCCCAATCGGAAGAATCATAAGAACCGCTTGCTCTGGCTACTTTACATCTCATTAAATCACCATTAGAGCCTTGCGCCCATAAGTCTCCAATGTCATAAGGTGGTTCTGGCTGAACGACGAATACTCTACGCTTATGGTTTGCTGTGTCCTGTGCTTTTTCTGCGGCGGCAAGTGCTAACGTGATATCGGTATCTTGCACCAATTGCCACTTCCACGTTGCCCCGTCTTGCATAAAACGGTAAGCATATCCCTTGGATTTCCAGTAAAACAAGTCACCCTCATGTTTCTTGCGCTCATCGTTGGTAGTCCATTCTGAAGCTGGGGTGTTCTGTAATGTTGGTTCATAGTCATAAAAAAAAGTCTCAATCTGTCCGTCGATTTGAGACTGTAAGTTATTTATATCGGTTGTATATGTATTGCTAATAAAATCATTAACCTCGGCTTCTGCTTTTTCCTTTGCAATCGCATTAACATCTTTTCCTTTGATTTGTACGGAATCCGCATTAATAACAACTCTTCCTGTTGTTATATCAACCAAGAAAGTTGTGTTTCCATCTTTATCAATAGCCTTAATGGTTCCTGTATTAATCCAGTCAGCATTAACACCTGTAGCAGTAAGGATTCTGGCGATCACATCACCATCAACCGTCATACCGCCATTCCAATGTTGTCCACCATCTGTAGATACCGCCCATGCTTCCGCAGTCATTTTCCATACAATGTCAGAATCAGACAACTGCGGCTTGTTATGAAGATAATAGATATTGCTTCTATCCTCCTGTTTTTCAACAGTGGTATATACACCAGAAGATTCCGCAAGGCGTTGTGACAAATCCTCTATAGCTTTTTCTCTGGCAGTACGTTCATCTCTTAAATTCTTTTTATTTTCAGCTTGCACCTGTTGGCTAAGTGTATACTGCTTCTGTTTGTTTCTGGAAACGCTTTTTGCACTACATTCCAACTGTTCAAAATCGCCAGGGTTAAGGGTAACAGACGTAAGATAACTCTTGTATACATTTCCGTTTCTATCAGAAATCGAAATAGTGTCACCGGCTTCCCATGCGATGTTAGTCAATGCGCCTGTAGTAAACGGACGGAATTTCATGCCTACACATCTGTCTGCAATAATCTGGCATATAGTTCCACCAGTTCCCTCTTGAATCAGCTTATTATCACTGATTTCGATAACATAGCCAGATTTCCCCGACTGATATGTTTTCGCTTCATTTTGAGAAGAATTTTCAATGTATTCTGTAACTTTTACTCCTGTTATTTCAACATCGTACAGCCATGGTGTAAAACCATTCGTATCTATGGCTGTAATACCCTTTTGCATAACAGTGATAATCTGTGCGCCAGTAGTATCTAAGATGTCTTTCCCTTCAATATCCTTCCATGGAACTTCTGCCTTATTATAAAAATTTTCCGGTACTTCATTTTTATACCAGTCAAGGCACAGCCTACCGTATGCATCTGTTTTCGCCCACTGACAGCCCATCTGTGCCACCCATGCAATTACCTGTCGAAAAGTAATACTGCTATCATCTGGGCGATTCTGGATTACAAAATAATCGTTATCAAATCTTGTTGATTGCAGTGTTACTCCGCAGACCTCACAAGCATCCTGGATGATCTGCAATCTGGTTGCTGGGTATGTCAGTTTACTATCAGAATAATCACGATCAAATAATCGCATGGAATCTTCGCAAGTTAGACTGATAATTGCTGTGTTCTGATATGGTGCATCTGTTACGGTCATGGTACAGATACGGATTTTTTCAATACCAGTGGATAATTCAAGCCCGATATGGCAAACAACCCTTGCTCCATCCCAAATGTAATCTGTGTACTTGCCAGAAAAGTTGTTGATCTGCAATGTCAGCTTATTTACGATAGCTGCGCCGATATCAAAAGAACCACTTTGCGATACTGCATCCTCAAATTTAAAACCATTAGACCATAAATCCTTGTCGGTAATGGATAATGCGCTTCCGTCCGTAAAGGTAAAATCTGCATATTTCAGATAGTTACGGTTCCCACTATTCTGCTGTTCTTTAAATTCCGTTGATAAATTTCGCATATCTTACCTCTCGATAAAATCAAAACTAAGTCCTTCCATGCGCTCATTGCCTATCCACCAACACTTAAAAGGGGATTCCCTGTCACCAACATAAAATGTTCTGGTTTCGTGCTTATTTGCAGATAGCAAGTCTGGATATGTGACCTGTATGTACTCCGGATTTACCGCCTGTATAATTTTGCAAGCAGTGTCCCAGTCTGGGCCATTCCAACCTACAGACAGCTTTCGTTTCTGTCCAACTCTGTTTTTGTGCATGGTCGTATCGTCTGTTCTGCCGGATTCTGATGCCGATATATCCTGCAGCCCCCATGTAAAAGAAGAAGGGCAGGGCATTGCTACCCCATCCACTTTTAAAAATGCTTCTGCCATATATTCACCTACCTAAATAATTAACTTTTTATTTTCAGTTAGATATGCGATTTCTGCAAATCGTTCAATCCTCTGTTTGCAATCTTTGTAAATTTCTTTATAGTGCATTCCCATTGACATATCAATTCTAATAGTTTGTAGAATAATGCTTTCAATCAGTGTTAAATTATTTAAATCAAAAACTGACAATTCATCTCGTTTTCCGCCTATAATGCTTTTAGCTAATCTCGTATAAACCAAATATAGTTTATCTGAATTTTTGCTTCCTTGTTCTCTTGCATAACTAACCAATAGCTTAATTACATCCGTTTCTTTCAATCTATTTGTTTTATTATCTATCCTGGTAGTATTCCATTGCTTAGATTGTTTTTCCAATAAAAACTTTCTCATGGAGTAGAATTGCCTAACCAGCTCTTTTTTAAATTTAACAACAACTTTTGAATTTCTTAAAAGAGTAATTATAAAAGTAGCTTGTTCTTCATTGAGAAAATATATTTTTTCATGTGTTGCGCCCCTATAATGTTCATGTTTTAGCACTCTAATTTCAAATCGGAGTGCTCCAAATTCTTCAATATCATTAGAATACTTAGAAATAATCGCCTGCACAGCTGAATGCTTATTTCCAGTTCCTTCTGCAATTACTTTGCTATTTGTAAAAACCTCATCATTTCTCAGCTCAACCAATTCGTACATACTTTTCCACCTTTCTTACGCTACTATTTTTTAGGCTGTGGAAAAAGGACAACGCAAAAACGCGCCCTCCTTTTTTTGGCAACAAAAAAGCGCCTACCCCGAAAGGTAAACGCTTTAAAAATTGCTTATTATGATTTTATATTTTGACACTCCCCATAGCTAAAGCATGGGGGTTTTACGACACACTGGATAAAAAGCACTGGATATTTTAATCCAATACTCTACTTTATATTTTACACATATTGACGGTATCATTCAGTATATTTTGGTATCATTCTATAATTCCTCCCAACACTCTAATCAACTTCTGTTTGCGGTTATACTTCAAAATATCGGAAATCTGCCCCATCATATCATCCATTGTCATGTTGCTCTTCATGCTGTTGCAACGCTTACACGCCAGTTGCAGATTCTTAATATCATTGGTGCCGCCACGAGACAACGGCGTAATGTGGTCGATTGTCATTTTCTTGAATTTGACAGGCTTACCGCATATCGCACATTTTCCGTTGCACTTGGCGTACACGCTCTTCTTCTGAAAGTCATTGAACTGGATTCTGTTTGCCATACGATCACGCTTTCTGCTCCATAGATTCAAGAGCCTTAAATTTCTGTCTTGCTTTATTGGCATAATCGCATAAAATCAACAATTTCATTGTCATAAATTGCTTGTTATATGCAAAGAAAAAGCTTTTCTTTTCGTCCATCTCTTCTGTGCTATTAAATCCGTACTGTTCCATGAAATCGTCCAAAAGGAACTTGATTTTATCAATAGTGTCCTCTACTTCGAACTTTGTGTTTTCTCTATCCATATTTTCTGTCATTTTATTTTCCTCCTGTGTATTCCTGTAAAAATCTAATTATGCGATTTCTACTCTGTATGCAATCATCATTTCTTTAATCACGCTAACATAAATATCTTTCAGCCGCTTATTCTGCATAATCACGGACAGTTTGTTGATCTGGTTGGTCTGTGCCTTGGTGCATCCTCTTTCCTCAGCTCTGGAAATCGCATTTCTAAGTTGCTGATCCAATCGGCAACCAGCTCTGTCTGATAATCTGCGGTAGCTTTCATTTCTGGCGGCGGCATATTTATTTCCAAATGAGTAAGAGAAATCGTCACTCTCGGCAATCTTGGAAATACATCTGTTCACCCATTTCTCTGTGCCAACGTCAGAATCCGTTCCCTTAAAGGTATCAATGATGGTTTTCATGTTCTTCTCTTGTTGGTCGGCACGTTCCGCAAGTTTCTTCTGTTCCAGTTCAGTCTTGGCTACCTGTTGGAAAATCTGGTTGAACATTTGCAATTCGGGGGACAATTTAGAATAATCAATTACTTGTTGTTTTACTTTTTCTTCAAGTCTAGTAAAATATTCTCTAGCTTCTTCTGCTTTTTCGCTATTACCTTTTACCGATAACTTCTTTGCAAAATGAGCAGTAAGACGAAAATCTTCTCTTTGAATTTTTCCTCCTGTCGGCGTCTCCGCATCAATGAAGAGTCGCCAATAATCTTCGTTTTCCGTTGCGAATTCATTTTCTGTAATATTGGTTTTAGCCCATCTAGCGAAATCTGCTTTTCTTAATTCCAAGAAAGAATATAACTTTCTAGCAGTAGTCATGCCTTCTTCGTCAATCCCAAGTGCAATCTCAATAGGTGTCTGGTTTGCTGTGTTAATTGTGATTTCGTTCATATATAAAAAACCTCCTGTGAAATTTTGATTTTTTATTTGCAAACAGGAGGCATACAGTGTTATAATTTGTATAGCCTCCTATTTGGTGGCAGAATCATTTAAGAGATTCTTAACTTTGGTCGGTCGGGAATCTCTTATTTTTTATCACTCTGGAACATTTTCTCATACTGCATTTCAATCCCAATTCTCACAATTTCAGACCTTGTAGTAGCCTTTTCAAGTGCAACAGCATCCAGTTTTTGAAGAGTTTTCTTGTCTAATCTTGTCCTTAACATATAGTCTTTTGGGTTGTCAGTTAATTTTGTTCCGATTTTCATAGCAGCCATTTCTATCACCTCTCTTTCTTCGTTGCTACAATCCTATTATAGTGTGTAGCAACAATCCTGTCAACCATTATTTTAACTTTTTTTCAAATTTCCTATTCCACTATCCATTTTGGAGTGGTAAAATACGTATATCATAATAATGAGGGGGATTTTAAATGAAGAAACGATTGATTACTATTCTCTCTATTTGCGCTTTATCTAGCATAGCCTTTTCATTTCCAGTTCATGCAGAAACGGATGATTCAACAAGAATTGAAGCCTTAGAACAAAAGGTTGCTGAATTGGAACAAAGAATTGCAACTTTAGAGGGGCTTTTGAGTAATTCAAACAATTCAGAAAATATTGTTGCCAGTTCAGAAGGAACATTAGAACCAGGTGTATATATTGTTGGAGAAGATATACCAGAGGGAAAATATACATTTTCTATAACTCGTGGAGAAGGTAGTTTGCTTGTTTACGCCGATTACAACACCTATAAATCTGGCGATAGATTTGACGCTTATGAGATTTATGATGTTGCTTCGCAGAATTACATAGATCAGTATAAGGATATGATGGAAGCATATGCAGAATCTCTTTCTACGGAAGTAGGAAATGTGCGTCTTGAAAATGGCGAATGTTTAAACGTAGATGCCGTGACAGTATCTTACACAGTTCAATAAAATAGGCTAGGGATTTCTCCCTAGCCTAATTTCAATTTACCATTCTGGTGCTGGCGCGTCTTGAACCTCATATGACATATTCACATAAACCTCGTAACGATCTGGAATTATCGTGTTGTAATCAGAATCAGTTGGATATCTTGATTCCAAATAATCAGTGCTTCCCTTGGACTGTACGTTTGCAAATAAATTATCATCGCATCCAATAATTCTGCCGTTCTTATAATACACAACAGCCATATGGGTTCCACGATTATTTTTCCCATTATTCTTAACCGTTAAAATAACTCCGTTTGTTCCTCTGTTTGATGTATATGTGATATTTTTTGCATTGAAGTCAAAATATGATACGTTTTCTGTCTTTAAATTAATTTTAACAGAATCCCATTGACCACCATAATTAGTCATTAATGTAGCATATTTCATCCCTGGCTCAATTACACACGTATAATACTGATTGCTTACTGAAACTATTTGTCCATTCAAACAAAAAGCACAGCTAATATCAACAGCAACCGCATAATTGTAATTATTTTGAAGAATTATAACTTCTCCCCTTGGCGTTGCTTCTGCGTGATACGTTACATTGTTTTTGGATGCATTCGTATTTCCGCTAAATCCACCATTAGAAGATTTTTTCACAGTAACCTTACAGGTAAATTTCTTTCCAAGAATGGTTGCTGTAATATTGGCGGTTCCTGCCTTTTTCGCAGTAATTTTTCCGTTTTTTACGGTCGCAACACTTTTCTTTGAGGATTTCCATTTTACAGTCTGCTTAGTTCCTTTTACTTTTATGGTACTTGTCTTTCCGACTTTTAAAGTAAGGCTTTTCTTGCTAAGCTTTGGAGATTCCACAGTTACTTTGCAGGTATACTTCTTTTTACCCACTTTTGCAGTGATTGTAGCGGAACCCGATTTCTTGGCTGTTACTTTCCCAGAACCACTTACCGTTGCCACAGATTTCTTGCTGGAAGTCCATTTTGTCTTTCCCTCTGTTCCAGACAATTTCAGCTGTAGAGTTTGTCCAGTAAGTAATGTTGCCCTACTCTTGCTGATTTTGCCGGCCGCCGATACTGGAACTGCCATACAGACAATCAATAGCATGACTGCCAAAACCGATAGCAACCTTTTCACTTTCTTCATACGTACTACCTCCCAATAATTGATACCCATATTGTACCACCTTGGGACGTATTCTGAAAGCCCTATTTCGCTTTTCTATCAATTTCCGCAGTTACGGCAAACAAAAGAGCTTCGGCAAATTTTGCGCCAACCGAATCAGCGTATTTATCGTGAATCTGGCTTGCTTCCATGGTGAGATTTTCCCACTTCGGGATATCGTCCTTTGAGATAAAGGCATACTTCTTGTGGAGATTCCATATTTCCTGCCAGATGGAAAAGTAAGTCTGTTTGAAATCCATCAATACCACTTCTCCTTCAGTTGCTTAATTGGTGTTCCGGCAACTCCGGCACTTTCTCCGCTGTCTGTTGCTTTGAAAAATGCATTCGGAATCTGTGGATACATAAACTCAAACATCAAATAATTAGCTACATCGCAAAGATATTCTGTGTTCCCTGTCTCACGATACTTTTTGACGCACATATCGTGGGATTCCAAGGCGTTTACCAACTTCTCACCGAAATTATCCTTTGCTGTGCCATATTTGTAAAAGCTTACCTCAACCCTATTTTGTCGTAATTCATCGAAACGGTCTGAATATTCTGTTGGAAGTTCTGTTCCTATTTGGCTCATATGTTTTAATTCTCCACAATTAATTGATTTCTTTGCTCAAAATTCAATTTTCTTGACTTGTGCCTATATTTTATCGTGTGAGAGGTTTTGAAACGGATTTGGTTATTTTATCGCAGTAATTCTTTATCAATAATCTGGAAATTTGCCCGGTGAATATAAAGAGCTTTTCCGTCAATCATTAACTTTGTCATTTTAGGTAGATCATCCGGGATTTTCCAGAACACCTCGTCACCAGAATATGCAGCTATTGGCTGTCCAAGTTGAGATTTGATTACTACAACCCTGGATTTCCCGAAATAATTTTTATAATAATTCACAATCCCGGCTATGTATGTGTTCTCTGAAATCTTCCCGGTTGAATGGCTAATTATATTCTCCTGTGTAAAATCAACCTCTGGCTTCAATCCTTTTTGCTCAAAAATACAAGTATCACCACAGCTTTCAATTTCTTTACCGTCAATCAGAATTGTAATAACGGAAGATACGTCATAGCTGGTTGTTTCGTTACCCTCACTATCGTAGCCCTTGGATTTGGTTTTATTCCCGGCAATGTTGATCTTGTCCCCAGTGGTAGTCATAACCTTTTGACCGTAGTTGTCGTAGGTATAGATTGTGTAACTGTTTCCAGAAAGATTTCCTTTCACGTCATTCATGTAATCGTCATTCGCTGCACAGCCTGTTAGCCCTGTGATAACGCAAATACAGATAATGGTTGCCAGTAATACTTTAATTCTTTTCATAGTGTGTCCTCCCTGTCCTCAACTTTCATTAACAAATTTTTCCGTATATAGCCAGACATGAAATGCGAATAATGGTGATCCGTGTACTCACTAAATGAAGTGCCAAAGTATTCATCAATCACTTTCATGTATGTTTCAATCTCAACATTCTGGAAATAATCTGGATTTGGCCCGAATCCAAACTTGTCTAGGATATTATCCAAAGCGTCTTGATTGATTTTTATGTGCGGTTTTCTGGTTCGTTCTTCATACCTCTTGAAGAAATATTTTGATACTACCAAGAATCGGTTGGTTGTGTATGGGCTTGTCGTATATCCTAGTTCTTCAATCCGTACTGAAACCTGGTTCTTGAATGCAGACCAGTTAAAAGATTTACGGTCTATTGGAGTATATTGGATGTTCTCCTCGGTCAACATATTTTTGATATGTTGAGAATTGAACCACTCGTTAGAGTGGAATGTATTTTTCTCTTCTTCTTTTAACTCCGTAGGAGAATCTATATTACTGTTTATTTTATCTCTACTATATTCCTCACTATTATTACTTTCTTTCATTTCTGGTAAAGCTGGCTCACTTTTTTTGAAATTCTGGCTTTCAGAATTTGAAAGTCTGCTTTTCAAATACCGTTTTCTGCCATCATTTTTGGAAACATAGAGATAGCCAAGCTTTATTAATTTGGAAATTGATGTAGAAACTTTAGTCGTACTGCATTTGCAAAAATTAGCTAAATATTCGTTGCTAGCATAACAGCCTTCACTATCTTCTGCGTCTAAACTGTCAATTTCTATTAAGATAATTTTTTCGATTGCATTCAATCTTTCATCAAGGAATACTTGTTTAGGAATCCAAACTCCTTTGAAATCTCTTGGATAATTAAATTCTTTATTCATATTAGATAACCTCCTTGTTGGTCGTAGGCACTCTCCGTATTGTGCCAGAATCCTTGATTTATAAAAACAGTGGACAGGCGTATCAAGGTTTACGCTTTTCGGCGGCCAACCTAGCCCACTGAATTTACCGAATTATTTTTCAAGAGTTACGTAACCGAGTTTTTCTAACTCATTTATCGCATTATCAATAACATTTATTTCTTCTTTTGAAAGATCATATAATTCCTTTACATTAAAATTATCTTTGCCAACACTCATCATTAAAGCATATATTCCCTTTGCTTCAAGGGAAATATTTCTATTATGAAGCACTTCTTTGCTTACTACACAATAATTTTTATATGACATGATATTCCTCCCAGAATTTAAGCTACTTCCAAATAAGCAATATCCTTGAACATTTCCAGACGCTTTTTGCAGTCCTTGTAAATGTCTTTGTAATGCTTGTTTTCGTCAATACCAGCCTGTATACAATGAAGAATAATATTTTCCGCAACAGTAAGGCTACTTAACTGTTGCGCGGTTGCGTTATCTCTTCCAGAAATTCCGCATATTTTATTTGCTAATTTTGTATATGTAATATACATTTTGTCGGAATGTTCAGAACCTTGTAATTTTGCGTATTCAACAAGACTTTTCAAAACATCCGTTTCGGCTTTTCTGGTGAGCTTTCCTTGTTCTCTGGTTTGAATCCAATTTTTACTTTGTCGTTCAAAAATAAACTGCTGCATTAAATAAAACTGTCTGACAAGTTCTTTTTTAAAATTTCGTGTAATTTCACTATTTCTCAAATAAGTCATAAGAAGAGTAGCTTGTTGCTGATTTAAAATGTAAACCTTTTCTTTTTGACCGCTAGACAAAGGTTCCATTTCAAATCGAACCTTTCCAAAATCTTCAAAATCGCTCAAATATTTCTGTATAACAGCGGTTATCGAATGATGTTTATTGTTTGTCCCAACAGCTATTATTTTACTGCTTGTGAACACTTGATTATTCCTTACGCTTACAATTTCCATATGTTCTCCTTTCTTTCGCAACTGCATATGCAGGCAGGATAAAATAAAAAAGAGCCGCCAAGTAAGATAAAAATTTCTCAAAATCGAGAAATATTAATTTCTTCTTAGCGGCTCAAAAATCAAGACCGTGTGTACTTCTTCATTAAAAAAATTATACCACACAATCAGTCAAAAATCAATATGCCGGGGACGGTTTGAAACGACTATCTGTATCATTTTGGGCTTTTGTTACGGCTTTCGCAATCTCGCTTCCGTCCAGAATAATGCTGTTCATAATGTACTGCGGATTCTTGTTCCCGCTGTTCATACTCATTGCCATTGCAACTCCTTGTGCTACTGCTTTTGCCATTTCTTCTTTTGTAAGTCCCATGCTTCCGTCTGAACTAGAAACAATGCTGTCTGCAATCTTCTTCATTGTTCGTGGGTTTTCCAGTGGAAGAACGGCTTCAGAACCAGCTTCACCGATGCCAATTACCTGTGCGCCGTTGAAAAGACCACCTTTGGCGTACCAATTAGGATAAACCCAATCAGGACTATAAACAGGGGTTGAGCTTGTCTTTCCGTTTCCAAGATTATGTTTTCTCCATTCTGAAATGCGATAAGTAAGCTTTGGCATTCCTACTAATTTCATTCCATCTGCAAAGGATTGTGCGGTTTTCATTCCTGCCGATTTTAAATCTATTTTAAATAAACTTTCAATCTTACTGGAAATCCCAGACAAATTAGATTCTGTGTAGGTTTTCATTTTTCCGGTTTCCGTATCAACTTTGCCGGAAGCTTTTTCCCAAATCTGGTTTGTATTGATAAGAACGGAAGACCAATAGCTCTGAATGGTACTCATAACTCTACCCATTATGGTTTTAGTATCCGTGTCCATGGTTCCGAGGGCTGTCGATACAGCACTTGCGGAATTTCCCCAGTTTGTTTTAGAGTTAGTTTTAACATCATCATTCGTGTTCTTTATCTTCGACCAAATAGACGGCATTGTATTTTCCGTGCTTTTTTTCATTCCAGCCATTGCAGTGCTTACAGCAGTATTGGCAAGACCGAAGCCAGTTTTTGTCTTGGATGATACGGAGCTAGAAGCATTTGCAACAGCAGTGCTGACAGTCCCCATGTTAGTTGTTGCAGATGTTGCCATTCCATTAAATGAATTTTTCGCTGTGCTTTCTGTTACTTTAACTGCTTCTGGAAATGTCTCTGCAAAAATCTTTGCAACTGATTCTGTGTTAAGGCCAAGTGCTTGAGCAGTGCTCATGATTGCCTTGAAAGCTTCTTGTGCAGTACCTCCAGAATCCATAACATTATCAAGTGCATTGTTCATTGATGTTTGTGCATCACTTCCTTGGTGAAGTTGATTTGTAACATTTCCAATTGCCACTTTCATTTTGTTATAAAGAGGGCTTCCTTCTTTGATTTTTTTGTTTCCTAAATCGACAGAATCCGCCATATTGCTTGTATTATTACTCATGGTTTTAATTGACTCTGCCAAAATATTAAACATATCGTCCGTAATAAGTCCTTGCTGGTGCAAAGAAGAAAAGGCCAGCCTTGCCTGTGTTGAAGTAACCCCCATAGAGCTAAGTTTGTCAATTAATGTTTGAGTAGCTGTTGCTTTATCTTCGGCAGTCATTCCCTCATTTTCCAGGCTTTCTTTTAATTGCCAGATTTCTTCTGCTGAACTGGAAATAAGATCTCCCCGTCCCTGCAAAGTCTGGATAAAGTTGTTCATGGTATTTCCAAATGTGGTTCCAATACCATTGCCGCCCTGCATGGTTTCAACCAATCCGGCTAATTGAGAGGTTGCTGCTACTGCCGCTGCGCCAACACCCACGATAAGTCCAGCTTCACCGACAAGAGGGCCTAATTCCGCGGCAAGGGATGAAAACTTTCCACTTGCACCGGATGCTTTTTCAGCAAGCGTTCCTATTGCCTCTGCCGCACTGGAAGGCTCGGCCTCTAAAAATGATAAAATTTTTGAGCCTAAAGAGCCAATTCCACTTGCAAATGAAAAGATTTTTGACGCAATATCTTTTGCAATCTTTACTGCAAAAAGAGTCCCCAATGCTTTTCCGACTTTCTTTATAAATTCAGGGTCAACACCACTCAATTTTTCTGCCAGCCAATTGATAGCATTTGCAATTCCGTTGATTAAATCTGCACCAATATTAATGATACCCTCAAGGCCAGAAATCAGTGCATCTGCAAATCCTTCTGCAAATGGCTGGAATGCAGACCAGAGATTGCCAAGGGCTTTACCTACAGCGTCCCAGTCCACCTTATCAATAAAATTCTGTATTGAGGTTTTTAAACGGTCAATGCTACTCCAAATCCACTCCCAGTCAACATCAATAACTCCGAAATTATCAAGTGCAAGTACGATTCCACCGATGCCAAGCGCCATTGACGCATAAGGATGCTTTGCCAATAAAGCAAGTCCTTTTCCTAATGGGCTGTCTTTTCCAATGATTCCACCAATAAAGGTTAATCCTTTGAATCCAAGAATTGCAATTGAAATTTGTCCAAGTCCCTTTCCAATTGCCTGTGCAGTTTCCGGGCTGATATTCTTTATTGCTGTTGCAATGGAGTTTAATCCGCCCGGAACAGTTGTATTGATAAAATTCTTTCCGACTTTTAATAAATCTTTATAGAAATCAACAATGCCCTGTCCAACATTTTGTGCGAATGGAGCTAATGCTTTCCAAAAAGTTTTAAGAGCAGAGTTAAGATCGCTCCAGTGAATATTATTTCCAAAATCTGTCAACGCATCAACCAATTGAGGGATAGCGTTATTCATTGTCCAGGTTCCAACTGGCACAAGGAAGTCTTCATAAAAATCCATTAAGCCTGTCCAAACAAACTTTGTTGGCTTTTTAAGCATGGTAAAAAAGCTAGAAAGCGAACTATTTAATTTGCTCCAATTGATTTTATTCAGTAAATCATTTGTAATGTTAAAAAATCTTGGGAGTCCGGAATCATCTGAAATCATCCATAGCCCCATTGGTTTTAAGTAGTTATCCCATAAATCTTTTAAAGCTGTTATAGAAAAATTTCCAAGCTTGCTAAGGCCTTCATTGTAAAGCTTTTTGATTGATTCTGTGGTTGGTTTAGCTGCTTTACGAATTTTTTTAAATACAGCTACAATCTGATCAGAGGTATCATTTGCCTTATTATTCATTTCTTCAAAAGCTTTATCCCATGCAGCTTGATACTCTGACAGGGCTTTATCTAATGCAGCATCCAGTTCTGGAAGGTGTACACTCGCACCGCCTCCACTTCCGGAAGAGCCGGAAGAATTGCTAACTTTTGCATCATTTAATTGATTTAATTCATCAAATGAAAGCACAGAAAGAGTTTTTTGTAATTTCTTCGCATTGTCATTTGTTTTGTCAAGCCCGGAAGCTGCATCTTCTGTACTATCTGCAATACTTCCCATATCGACTGCGGCACTTCCTGTGGAAGCAACATAATCGGACATTTTGATACCCAAAAGTCTTCCAACCCACGAAAAAGCTCTCTGAACTGCAATAACAAAGGCGTTTATATATGGAAGAACCTTTGAGATAATCGGAATGAATAATGAGCCTATTGTCCTTGAAAGTGCGGCAAAGTTAGATTGTAGTAATCTAAGTTGGTTGGCTGGCTGATTTCGAATTGTTATCGTAAGGCTTTTTATCCTTACTTCTGCATCATTGCAATGCAGTCCAGCGTACCTTTTTACCACGGATTCTGCATCCGTACCGTCCGATAGTGATGACTCTTGGGAAGATTATATTCTGTAGTATCTCAACTACAGGTTCACTTCCTACGCGTTGCGGTTGACTGCGATTTTAATCACGGCCTTCACTCTCTGATTACCGTTGCAAACGGCTTTCCAGCTTATTTCATCACTGATAACTCATATCCTACTTGACGGTTTCGATATGAGCGACTTGTCAGTAGCTATGCATTTATTACGCTACTGACCGATTAATCGTATTAGCCAAGTCACCCCAGGCGTATTTGGAACTGTTTAATACAGTAATTGTACGCAAAATTGCTTTATCTGTCTGGCTTAATTTTGATACAGTGGTGTCAATTCCAAGGTTGTACAGTTCTTGTTGAAGGTTTGCTACACGGATATTAATACCGTATTTATCAAGTGCCCGGCTCATTCCGGTCATACCAGAAGCCATATCTTGCCAAACATCTTCAAAATCAAGGTTTTTTACGGATGCAAGGTCAGCACCAATCTCTGTCAATGCCTGGGAGAGCTTAGTAGCTGTATCAGCGGTTGCCCCCATAGAAGAAGCCATCTGTGCGTATGTAGATTGATAATTCATTACTTGATTGGGGTCGAGTCCAAGGCTGGCAGTATTAACTCGTGTCAAATCTCCACTTTCAGATACTTCAAAGCCTGTCATTTTTTTTGTCAGTTCCTTTGCGCGCTTTTCAAAAGAACCAACATATTCCTCTGCTGAATTTGCTCCAGCATCTTCCCATTTGCTTACATCCAGCCCATCCGTAACTTGTTCGAATGCTGAGTTGAAGTAGTTCAATGTTTCAACATAATCAGATGCAGATTCCACAGAGCTCCACAGGGCTTTTATACCTCTAGTCACTGTAAAGAATTTCGCATACAGACTAGCAAGTTGAGAAGCAAAGTTTCCTGTTTTCTTACCGGCTTTGGAAGCTGTGTTTCCGAATTCAGAAAGCGCAGAGCTTGCGGCGCCCATCATGGAAGAAACTCTACTTCCAATGCTTCCAAGTCTGCTTGTAACACTTGATAAGCGAGAAAATGCACTTGTTATAGAATTTGTGGCAGAATTTACCTTTCCACTTGCATTTGCCAATTGTGCCAAAGCTTGTGTCATGCGGATGGTGTTCTCGCTAATTTGTGGGGCGCTCTTCATCACATTGAAAAATGCGATCACTTCTTGTGCCAATGTACTTAATTGACCTGCAGTTTGCCCTGTCCTATTCCCTGCATCCGCAAGTCTTCCAAGTGATTGAATAAACAAATTTATAGAATCAGAAACAGCGCTTACAGAAGCCATTTGTTCAACAGTATTTTTTAATTGAGCGCTTAATGTTGGCAGTTCTGATGCTACGGTTCCTATACTTCCTCCTGCATTTACAAGTTTTTGAAGAGAAGATAAAAATCGGTTAAGGTTCTGCGATACATCTGGGATTCCTGAAAAAGTTGAAAGTGATGCAGCTATTTTATCAAGTGCAGATACATCAAAGTCAGCAGTATTAATATCCAGTAATCTTTTAATGGCATTGATTCCAGGTATTATTTTTGATTCACTGAAATCAACAGTATTAAGAACGGACATTGAATGCGCCACTTTCTGTATACTGTTAATCGTTTGCTGTGCATTGGAAGAATCAACTTTTCCAAGTTTTTCAATAGCTTTTGTTACTGAATTAATATTTTTAGTATCTATTTTGGGTACAGAAATATTCTGTAAACCGCCGATAGACAATAAACCAGACGCAAAATCTTTAAGTGATTTCCCGCTTCCATCCAATGCTGAAAAATTCACACTTGAAATGCTGGTAAGTTGCCTGGATAATCCACTAAGATTGGGGATTGACACTTTTACGCCATTTAAAGCTTTTATAGAAGCAGATACTCGCCCTATATCTCTGGCATAATTGCGTAGCCCACCTGTATTCACATTGTTTAATGCTTGGTTTACGCTTACAAGTTTTCTTGATAAGTTTTCAAGTGATCGAACAGCCTTTGCCGTGCTGCTGCTAATTTGTATATCAAGGGTATCAATGGTATTGTCAGCCATTTTATAGTTCCCTCCTTTTTTTGCATAAAAAAATAAAGGGCAGACAAGACTTATTCATCCTGCCTGCCCTTTTCATGGTTAAGCTCAAAATTCGCCTGCATGAGTTGCAAGCTTGCCAAAAGTGCGTTTCTTTGCTTTTTCTTTTCTGCTTCGGAAAGTATGCCTTCCTGTTTACGCTTTTCTTCCTCTGACGATTCCAGTAAAGGTTTCTTTAAATACTCTGCTTTGGATTTTTTCCCCATTAAAGCATTTGCAACAGCTGTAAATGTGGCTGATGTTTCGTAAATGCCTGCTTGCCAAAGTTCAGCGTCTTTTCTTTTTTGCCGTAACTTTTCAGCTTCGAGATAAGGTTTTAACTCTGTTGGGGTAGAATCCATAAATTCTTCTTTAGATACACCGATAGAGAGGTATAAAGGAAGAATCTCTTGGTAAACAACTTCTCGGAAGGTTAGTTTTTCTTTTTGTGATCCTGTGGAAGCTTCGTTGCGTTCTTCTTCACTGCCTGTGCTTCTGCTACTGCATTCAGCAGACCGGATAAAAAACCGTTTTTCTCCAATTCTTTATCAAGAAGTTGGTATAAATCAAATCCACTCTTTGGGTTTTCCTCAGTTCCTTCATCTTCGTAATCATCCAGAAGATCACAGACTTTATCAAGAGCGGCTTCTTTTTCAGAATCACTCTCATACCCAAACTCATCCTCGTGCTTCTTTTGAAGTCCGGCAAGAAGCAGTTCCGGGAGAAGAGAAATCATTTTTTGAAGGCTTCTATCTTTTCCATCTGTAATCCCCTGTACTTTGTCCAGTATATCTGTTTTTGTAAGAAGTCCGTATCCAAACACAATCTTATATTCTTTTCCGTGTACGTTAAAAGTTACCATTTTATAATCCTCCCAATATGTTTATTAGCTAAGTGCCATTGCGCCTGTGGAATCTGCTACTGCTTTTGCGGTATCTAAAGCCTGTGTGAGTTCTTCGGAAACAACTTTTGTATCAAGGCCTTTATACTCCTGGATGATAAGAGACAGCGGAATTGTTGCTGCTTCATTTTGCCCGATGTCTGACAGTGGAATATTTTTTCCGGGGTCTGCGATAACAAAGAAAGCATCAGCGAGATCTGGAAATACAACTTCAAACCAAACTCTGAATCCTTTTGTCTTTCCTGTTGCTGCATCGGACATAAGTTTCTTGAGTGCTGTGATAACATCAGCATTAAGGTTAAAGGTTACATCCCATGTACCGCCAGTGTCCTGTCTACCAGACGCATACTGTGTAATGAAATCTTCAAGTGCTGATACGTCAATCTGTTCTGTATCGAGGGAAATTCCACCAATGGAATTACATCTTTTTAACCAAGTGAATGTAGTTGGCTTCGTTCCTTTAGCGGTTTCAACACCGTAATGAAAAGTTACGCCAAGTGTTGTTAAATCTGCCATTTTAATAGGCTCCTTTCTTAAAATTGAGTTTTAAGCACGTAACCCTGTGCTGGGAGATAGCGGATCACCGCCTTTCTACTCTTCTTTTCCAGACTGCTTAATAAGCTGATTTACATAAGTGCTTAATCCAGCAACGATAATTCCTTGTGTAATTGCAGTAAACAGCGCCATTGCAACTTCCTGTGAACCGGAAACCGTAGATGTTGCAAAAACGTAAAGTCCGCAAATTAATACACCGAGAATTCCTAAAATCATCGGAATGAATTTGTCAGAAATATTTTCTGATTTTTTAATCATTACCCCGATAAAATAAAGAACTACAACGACAATAAGTAATTCCGGCTTTACATAGCTTAAAATCTGATCCATAATCTCACCTCGCTTTCGTTTTAGGCATAAAAAAAGAACGTCTATGCGTTCATTGGTTTTAAAGTAATTTTCCTGTATATATCCGGCTGTATCGGCTTACAAGCTTTTTGATTCCACTGTCACCGAAAAACATAGGTTCCGGGCCATATGTGCGGCGGAATCCCATGCTCACCATAGCTTTGTGACTTATCTTATCTAATTCATACACTCTGGTTAGTGCTTTGCTCCCAGATGTGAAGCAATTTACTTGAAATGATGGCATTGTTGCGCATTCATCTCCTTCAAGGTCACCTTTTGTGGTTGAATTCCCAAGCATATAAAGCTGTGCATATGCCTTTTTGCCAGAAGCATTTGTTTCGCTCCTATCCATGGAACAATTGTCTGCGCCAGTAATCTTAGAAACAGCCGTTCCCCACCTTGAAAAAACTTCCAATACAGGGGACTCTATTGTGTCTGGCATATCTGTCACCTCACAATAAAAAATGCGCCCACCTTCATAGTGAACGCATTGCATGTTATGCTACAATTTAACACTGTAATCATAACATAATTGGTTGGTATCATTCAGTATACTTTGGTATCATATTTAGAAAGAGAATACTTCTTTTGCGATTTTTCTTACTGCCAGAACAATTGCAACTTCTGCATGGTACATAGGCATGTAAGCACGATTTCCATAAGAGTGACGTGTTTCTCCACTTCTTTCGTCCGTATACCACCAGCCATAAGGTGAAAACGCATGGGTTTGTCCGGGGTATGTACCTACTCCGTATTCAGAACCAGAGGGCAGAGGGTAATTGTTTGAACCATATGTGATACCAGCTGAAAATTCAATGAATAACACTTTATCACCAGACAACCTAACAGAAGCACCTGTAATGTCACCGTTCTTATTATAGATTATCTCGGTGTAGTACGAACCTTTCTCTTCGTCCTGGATGGATTCCATTGTGGTCTGAATTACTTGTAATCCCTCTTCACACAATCTCTTAACAAAAAGCTCGTTCTTTCTTTGTAAATCTTTCTGGTATGCCTTTAATTCATTAATAGCATTCTGGATTGATTTCTGCGATAAGGTACACTTTATTGTCTTACCCATCTTCATTCCCTCTTTTAGAAATTCCGTATCTGGCAATATTGCCTTTTTGTGTGTCTAAAATCTTCTTTAGCGTGTAATCTGGCAATACTGTAGGCTCTCCATTTTCGTCCAAAATAAGTCTTCCATCCTCGCTTATTTGTGGGATTCTGTCTATCCAAAATATGTCCGCTTCCTGTGGGTGGAAATTTCGATTAAAGCTTGTAATGTACCTGTCGTAATCTGGTACAACTCCGGCGGCGATTTCTTCTGGCGTTCCGGCTGTGGATGATACGGAAAAATAGTATAAAACTGGTTTCTCATAAACTTTAATGCGGTCTAATCCTTTTGTTTTTTCAGTAATTCGTGACCAATATACTTTTTGCTTTTGACGGACTAATCCTCTCATATTTCCTCTCTTTCTTAAATTTGGTTGCTTAACTAAAGCCCTCTTTTTTTAATCACCAATAGGCAAGTTCTTTTCCACGTTCAGCGACAAGATTAGCAATTATATTGTAGCCTTTATCATTATAATGTACGTTGTCGTATAGCAAAGATGGTGGTATTTTACCTTGCGAAATGGCTGTTGTATCTTCAACCGTTGGCGTAATTCCCGCATCGGATAAACCATATTCAACCACATATTTTCTTTGATTTATATAACGCCTACCAAAATGCATTGCCATATTTTTTTCTATCATTTCAAACGTTTCGGTAACTGTACTAACTAAGTGATGGACTCCAATCACAATATATTTTTTGTTGATAGGACTCATATAGTCAATCATTGCTTCTATACATTCAATCAGTTCGGCTGAGGTAGTAAACCCACCATTAGTTCCAATCCATATAATGTTAATATTATCACGCATTGATTTCATTGCATAAGTAATTAAGGGAGTTGGGCGAGAAACAATTACGGACTCTCCATTTTCGGAACGAGAAAAATAATATTTTCCATTTTCATAGGTAAGTGTACCCTCTACTCCATTGATAGAACAGGGATTTATTTGTGCGGTCATAACATATTGACCTGTCGTTGGGTCTAATGCCGAACCACCTTGCAACAATATGCCAGTACTGCCACCATATATGTTAGTTAATTTAACTTCTACTTTACTTGCATTTGAAGGTATGGTAAATGGCTTTACAATATTTGGTAAACCACCTTGTCTTGAAGCTATGTTAATCGTATTTTCTCCGCCTACACCACAATTAATCACTTCTCTACCATCAAGTAAGCCATATAAAACATATGGGAATGCTTTAGAATATGAATCACCAACACCCACTCCACGAGTGAGTGAATCACCCCAACAATTTACAGTTTCTTTTCCATTTATTTTAGAAATATTTATAGTTTCTATTTTATTAACCACTAAGGGATATGTCTGTGTTGGAAATTCATTCAAATATAATTCAACACCATTCGATGGTATTGATATTTCAGTTGTGATATAAGTATTTGGTGATACACCCATTTTTGCTGAATTTATCACTTTACCGTTCGAATCACATATAGCATATAACAATGTGTTTACACTACCATGTGTTTGTGACAGTATTCTATATTTTTCTCCACTAATAACGATTTTGTGCATCACATAAGCGTTTGCGTTTTCATATGTCATAATTTCATTATTAGTATCAATATACGCAACTTTATTTTCTAATAAGTTGTAATCAGACGGCTCGACAGCAATTTCTTCCTCTTCTTTATTATACAATTCATTTGAATTGGCAACTATATCTTCCTTTAGCGAATCAATAGCTTCTCCCGTTGCTTTTGCTTCGGCAAGCCCACCTTCTATAGTCAATGTAGTGTCTGGTTGTGATACGCTCTGGATGTCCTTAATAGCTTGTTCTTTTGCGGAATTTACATTTTGAACAGCTTCCGCAGATGTGTTTTTAGTAAGCTCCAAAAGCTGATTTATAACATCTTTTTCTTCCTGTCCTATCTGTGGTTGATCAATCTCGATACCCTCTAGCACTGGTACTTCCGCTATTGCGGTATTCCATTCAACACTAATATTTGAATCGGAATCCGTTTTAACAGCACAAACAATAAAACGTACCGTTCCCATATACCTTGCTGCATTTCTTCCAATCAACCAAGAAAAAGTTACATTTTCGCCATCTACAGCTACATCATCACAAATGTATTGGTCTTTGATAGAAACATTAAAATCCACACTGCTTACGTTTTCAAAGTTAATTCTGACTGAAAATTTGGATAAATCAAGATTATCTCCTACAATTTTGGGACATGAAAATTTAATACGTTCTGCATTCTTGTCAGATTGTACCCCACCAACTACGATTGTAGAGGGCACGAAAATAGCCCTTGTCTTAGCGTCAATTGTGCATATATCGGATTCTTCAGAATGCAAATTAACATCTTCTTTTTCGCTCATAAGTAAATCAAGTGCTGTTGCCATGTTCTACCCCCTTTGTGATACTTTGGTTTTACCAGTAGTTATAATGTATTTTCCGTTATCTTTTACGCCAGTGACAGATACGGAAAAATAATCCCAAGTAAGGGCTTCCGGCGGAATTTCACATTGATTGTTTTTCAGTATTACTGGGTATTCTTTTTCCATTCTCCAAAATGAAGCAGCTATTTTACATCCGTTCCACTCTGGGGAAAAGATAAACAATGCTTTAAGATATCCAGTCGTGCCCTTTACCAGTCCAGAGAAATCACACTTGGGATCTGGATAAATTCTTTGATTATTTACAATAAATCTTAATACTCTCATGCAATCATCCTTTCCATTCCAACAGGCGAAACGTATGTAAATTGGTTTCCCAAAACATCTCTGGCTGTGCCAATCGCGAAATGGCTGTAGTCTGCCAGAATATTGCATACAAATTCTTCTGCATCAACCCAATATCGTTTCTTAACCATACGGTGAAGCTCTGGCAGTAAACCATAGCTGAACATTACACAATGCCCTAACTCATGAATAAATACACGGTTCAGAAGCTCTCCATGTATGTTGTCTGCAATCGAAATCAACATTGTAGAATAATCAGATACGGCAAGTGTGCGTTTTCCTGTGCGGTCAATTAAAACATCATCTTGTGGCGGAACAAACTGCACTCTCCATAAATCCCCATTCATGTAGAATTGTCGTAGCATGGTTTATCACCATCCTTTCTACGAAAAAAGCCCCTGCCGCATTAATTTGCGACAAGGACTTAATTCATTTATTGCTCTAGTTCATCTGCTGTACAAGACGGGTCAGATCAGTTTTCATCGACTGTCTGAGCGTTGCATCTGCATCCGACCACATTTCTGTGAGATTGCGGATGATATCAGATGTGTACTCTTTCATGGAATCATCCATTTTTCTTTTGGATTCTGTGTCTTTGGAATCATGATAGTGCCTACGATTCTCGTCGTATCTATCATAGGATTCTCCATATCTGGATTTCTTCCGATTCATGTCACCCATTTCCATATCACTACGGTCTGGATGATATCCCATGCGGTACATATTGCGCTCAAATTCTGGATTGTTTAAATACTCATCCATCCAATCATCATCCTGCATATACAGATACGGTCTATAACCTTTTCTGGTTCCCCTACCTTTTGGAGCGAAACGCCCATTTGAATAGCGGTAACGGTCATATCCCATGCGTCCAAGATATTTTTCTTCCTGTTCGCATTCATCCATAGCTTCCACGATACGATAATCTTTGTCAGCGCAAATCGCGCATTTTACTGCTTCCATGCAGTCTTTCAAATCGTCCCAGTCTTGAGCACTGAGATTATCGAAGCCATGTGTTTTGGCTTTTTCCATAGCCCATTTTCCCATTTCCATTGCTGTCTTATGCATTCACGATACCTCCCCTCTTCACAGCCTGTACAACATTTTCTGCTGTCGGGGCTGTACCATTGATTGCAGTCAGATTGTTGTTCGGACTACATGCAGGATTTCCTAACATTTTGAACGCTCCACCAGTAGCACTTGTTGCAACTCTGGTTGCGTATTTTGTTCTTGTTCTGACACCACATGCTGTTACCTGTGCACAACAACGATTCTCTAAAGGATATAAGGTTGTCCCCGTTCCTATCTGAATCATCACCGGGGCGGTAATTGTGGTTGTATTTGGAATAGACTGTGCTAAAACAATGCAGTATTTTTCTCCATTATTGTAGCTTCCTTCCGGGATAGTAACCACAAGATTTCCACCTGTGAATGCAATTGCAGTAGACAGCACAAGGTGATTGCAAAGCTTACAAACATTCTTACATGCCATATTTTTTACCTCTCAATCAATAAGAGGTGAGCCGCAACCCACCTCTTAGAATTTAGTCAACCTCTAAGGGTGAGTTACTTAGCAACAACCATTACCATATGTATTACATCCTGCGTATGCATATGGAGCTGGAACCTGGAATGCAGGAATCGGAGCCGGGTTGATTGCATTGATTAACTGCTGTGTCTGAGAAGCCATTGCAGTTGTAAGCAATGCAGACTGGCGATCCTGGGATGCAGCACGTTTCAGATCAGAATTCTCTGCCTGTAATGTTGCAATCTTATCGTTAGTCAGGAAGTCAAGGATTGCTCTTGTGTTGCTGTTCTGATTTTCCAGAAGGTCTCTGGTGTTATTGTTCATTGTGTTCTGCAATGCACAAGTGTTGGTAGCCAGGTTATAGTTGATACCCTGGATGGCTTCTCTAGTCTCGCAGCAACAATTTGCTAACTGAGACTGTAATGCGTTGGTATTCTGCATACCGGCTACAGTATCAGCATTGATTGCCTGCTGAACGCCATTAAAACCTTGAAGCATTCCAACGTTCACACCGTTGAAACCGCTCTGCATGGTATTGTTAAGCGCATATGTGCTATCGCAAATACCCTGCTGAATACCTCTGATACCATTCTGAATATCATTCAGAGCAAAGCCCTCGTTGATATCCGCTCTGGTTGCCCATCCTTGGAAACCTGCACCATTTGTACCGTTTCCACCATTGCCGCCCCAGCCGCCAAAGCCGCCGAAACCGCCCCAGCCGAAGATGAGCAATATAATAATCCACCATGCCCAGCCACCGCCAAAGCCATAACCTTCATCGGCACGGTTATTAGAGCCGCTTAATACAGCGACATCGCTTGCTGATAATCCACCATTCATCATAGCGATTACCTCCTTATTGATTTTTGTAATTTATACAAAATCAAAAGACCGCGGCTCTTTTAATTATTGTAGCGAATTTATTTTATTCCAAACTGATTCTTAACCTGCGATAACATATCATCAGGATTAATTCCTTTTTCTTGGCAAAGATTTCTTGCAAGCTTTTCAATTCCTGCATTATCACCTTTTTCCATCATATTAATTGCGTTGTCAATTACAGGATTGTTCCCCGCCTGTCGTTTCATTGCATTGATTATGGCTTGTTGAGGATTCCCTCCACCACGTATCATCTGCATAAGTTGCATTGGATTCATCATCTCTGTTTACCTCCATTCTGCTTGGGCTCCGGTGTTCCCGACATTTGTATTGGGAACATACTCTTTATTTCGGAAATCTCAGAACAAACATCGTTCCGAAGTTGATTAAACATAGCTTCTATGTCAATCGGTTTTTCTTCTGCCTTTGGTTGCTGTTGTTCTTCCGGATTTATAAGTCGATAAACAAAAATTCTACTTCTTCCATCTGCCTGTAATTGTTTTCTATATATTTCTGTTCCATCTGTTTTTGGATAATAGACAGGGTTTCCAGACATATCTACATCTTTTGCCTTTACAGTATCAATACCATCAACCATCTGTCCTTGTAGCATGGGGATTTGTGGTACTTGTGGCATTTGTTGTATTGGTTGCTGAATCTGTGCCTGTCCGTATGGCATTGCCTGCTGATAACTATTCTGCAATTGTGCTAATCTATCTTGATACGGTTGTATTTGTTGAAATGGTTGCGCAAAATACGGATTACCATACTGCATATCTCAAACCTCCCTTGTTTTTATAAGTATATTTTACAATAATAAGAGGTTGATTAACACGCCATGATAACGCCATAAATACGCCATTTTCTATGAATACAAAGAAAAGCCCCGATAATACATCGGGGCAACTTTTATAATTTTCTTCTTTAATTTTCTGTTTATGCGGTCTACGGTTCTTGGGCTGTAGCCCATAATTTCTGAAGCTTCTGCAAGTGTTTTTTCTTCGTAAACACGCAATCGGAATAACTCTTTTTCTCTGGAATCAAATCCAGCTTCACGCAAATAGAAGATTCTTTCATCTTCCGAAAAGTCTTTATAATTATCCATTCCACCGTCCTCCCTGTTAGTGGAATCAATATTACACCGGGAAAATGCCTTTAAGGGCAAAGCCTAAAACAATACCGATTATGCCAGTTATGACATAAGCAATAATTTTGTCCTGTAATTTTCCTGGTTTTTCCATGAGTGCTTTTAAATTGTCGTTCATTTCGTCAACTGTATCTTTGATGTGTCCCAGGTCATTGTTGTATAAAGCAATTTTCTGTTCTAGCGCATTGATACGATTAAAAAAGCCTTCATCCCTTTTGGAATGCTTTTCTTTCATCTCATGGACGGCACTTTCCAATTCTTTCAAGCGGTGTTCGTTGATACACTCGTGTTCACATCCCATCGCTATTCCTTTCCATCACTCCCATTTTTAAGATATTGCTTCTACCCACCTAATTTGAAGCACCCCTGCGATACGTGGGAGGATTGACGTATCACGCACACACCATCTTAGAATCCGATAAATGGAAATACACCATGATTTACATAGATTTCAGTTTCGGAAGTCCAATTTCTGTTTACAGAAGATTCGGAATGTGATCCTTGGAATTCAGCTCCCTGTTTCACCAGAAAGAAAAGAGCCAAATCAAATATGCAATCATAGCAGTTTTCCATATCGGAATTTATTTTCTCATCACTGTAGGATGAAGGATAATTCCTTTTCTTCTTAAATGAACGAATAGCCCTCTCTGCTGAAAGAGGAATCATCCTCGCTGTTTCTGCATCATCTTCAAGATAATTTGTCAAATCCTCTATAAGCTGTTCGTCCATTTAATTACCTACCTTTGCTGAGATAAAATCTCTGATATTATTCCAGCCTTATTAGTTGCTGTCAGGGCATAGCCGTTATCACTAGCAAGTTGTCTCAACTGTGATACAGTCATATTAGACAACTCGCTTTCTGTATACTTATGTATTGATTCATTGTAAACACTTGCTACAGATGGTGACTGGCTGTTTTCATCGAGACTATGCCCGGTTATTCCCCCGCCTTGGTACCGATAACGATACCGCCGTTAGCTTTTGGCGCAACAGGAACAAACATACCGGATGCTTTTGTCCATACTGCAACTGGGTCTGGTGTAGCCCACATGGAAAGAGTAACAAAGGAACGATTCTCTTCCTGGATAAACTGTCTGTATTCAAGCTCTTCTGGAGTTACGCCCCAAAGGCCGGAACCAAAGGAACCATTCGCATTTGCTTCATACAAAGTAAACACATCTTCTTTGAAGTATCTTCCTGTTTTCAAAGTTCCGTCTGCTTTTCTGTAACGATATTTTTCATCACAACGATCAATTGTGAATCCGTACTCCTGCATAAGCAGATTTGTAAGCTCCTGTTTTGTCAGAAGACGTTTGTTTGCAGCTCCAAGAACTGCGGTCTGCATTGCAGTATTGTTCCGCATGTAATTAATCATCTTGAGAGAAGTAAGAGCTTTGTTTACCACATATCCGTTATCTTCTGCAATGGCTACCATCTTTGAGATATCGCCCATGATATCTGCGTCTGGCTTAGACCAATCAGTAAGTGTTACTTTTGCATCAGATGTAACGCCGTAATCAATGCTCATATCCACATGATTTTCCTTAATTTTTACAATACCAGTGGAAAGGAACTGGCCTTTCATTACATTCGCTCTTGCGACTACGCCCTCAAAAAGATTGGCTGCATCGTCAAATACAAATTTTTTGAGATTATTGTCATCTGGAACACCATTTTCGATTGCTTGCTGTAATCGCTCAGACTGATTGATTTTTCTCTTGATGAAAAGTTTCTCGGTCAATACCTTTTCAAAACCAGGTCTGGAACCGATTTCTGCTTCGGTATCAAGTGCGTGAACAAAAGCTACCTCTGGCAGTCGCTGTCCAGCCATAAGTCTGTAATACTCTGCTTTCAGATACTGGGTCTTTGTATCCGGGAAAATGGTACCGAGGATGCCAGGTCTTTTTACATCAAAACTCTGGGAGAAATTAAGTCTCTCTTCCTCTGTGATTGTTTCTAATACATTAAATGGCATTTGTCATACCTCCTTAAAATACTGGGTCTTCTGTGACTACAAAAACAATTCCTGCTTTTTCAAGCTCTGTTTTTGCAGTAGTGTCAACTGTTACTGGAAGTCTCTTTTCGAGAACACGTCCTGCGACAATCACGGAAATTGGTCTCTTGGTATCATCTGTCATATCAACATCTTCAAATACAATGCCGATTGCGCCTGTCGCATTTGTTGGATATACGGAACCTGCTTTAATAATTTTCTTAGACCCAACTGTTTCAGCATTTGTCTGGTCTGCTGTGTAGGTTTTAAGTACAAGGCCAACCTCGGATTCGAGAATATTTGGAGTGGACTCATACTGCTCTGTTTTCATAAAAGCCATTATTTATATCTCCTTTACTTAAATATTTACAGGGGCGTTATCGTCCGCTGATTTAGTTTCTTGGTTCATTTTTGCTGAGTAAGCTTTTGCAAATTCAGCAGCATCGCTTTTTACTGTAGCTTTGCTACCACTACCACCGCCCGGATTCGGAGTATTTTCCAATGCTTCTTTCTCCCAAGCTGCTTTTGCGGTATCAAGTGCTGTTTTATTTGCTTCGGAAACTCCCTTAACAAAAGTTTCGACTTCTTTCATTGCATCTTCTGGTTTCTCATACGGTGCAGATGCGTATGCTTTAATAGCACTCGCGTATGTTTCGGTTGAAAGTCCTGCATTTGCGAACATAGAAGTAATTTCACTGGTAAGGGCTTTTTTGTTGGATTCTGCAAGCGCAGCTTTCAAATCAGCTAACTCCTTATCCACTGCTTCCTTTTCTTTCTTGCGTTCAGCTTCTAGCCGTTCTGCTTCGGTCATGTTCTGCTTTTTCAACTCTTCCAACTCTTTTTCCAGGGAATCTGCTTTTTCAGCTTTTTCCTTCAGAGAAACATTTTTGTCTTTCTCTTTCTTAGTTTCAGCAGAAATAGAATCAAGAAGCTTAGAAACCTGTTCCTCGGAAGGTTCTGCAACTCCCATACTGATAAGTGCCTGTTTTGCCTGTTCTCTTGTCATTGAAATCTCCTTTCTTCCAGTCCAATACGCTTTTTCAACACGGTTCGCTCCGCACATGGTCTGTACCCGATTTACGCTCACGGGCTGTTGCAATTTATTTGATTTTGGGTATTAAAAAAGAAGCCTTAGATTTCTCTAAAACTCCTTAAATAATCGAATTTTGGTTCATTCTTCGTTAGATGGAGAATTTGCCATTGGTTCTGTTTTAGACGGATTTTGAAACTTTCCGTCAAGTAATTGCTGTGCTTTCTGCATTTCCGCTTCCGGGTCTGCAAGTTCCGGGTAAATAGTTCCCAGATACGGTAAACTCATTTCATAAACTTTCTGCGGATCACTAAATAAACCACAGGTAATCAGCGCAATAAGCGGATGAATTTTATTTTTGAACAGATAATCAAGAGCCTGTGCTTTTACAAGCATATTGTCTGTTGGGTTTCTGGTTATCTTTACGTCAAAATCTCTGGTTGAGATATTAACATCATTTGATGTGCCACGAATAATATTCAGAATAATTCTGGCAGATTCCTTTTCAGCTTCCTTGGTGAATGCTTCCACCAATTTTGCATCTCTTTCTGCGAAGTCCCATCCGTTACGAAGGTATACGGCGTTTCCTGTATCGCCTCCGCTATTACTTTGACGGTTTGGCATTGCTTCTACAATCAGCATATTATTGTAGATATCATCCTTTGCAACCTGGCTCTCTGATTGATTCAATTCAGCGGTCATCAGTTCAACATCCGACTGGCAGCCATTTCCAGTATCTTTAACAGAGATAGCACCAAGTTTTACCATTTTCAAAAACTCGTTTTCGTCTACCTCACAGTTTTTAAACTTCATAAAGGCTTGCACGAACTGTTCTACGCCGTTTAATCTATCAGACTGATATTTATTGATTGCATCAAATAAGGTGATTGCAATTTCAACATCTGATAGTCTGTCGTGGTTATTCGGACATTCAACAATGGGAATGCCACCAAAACCATTGATTCCGTAATTGGTCACTTTCCCATTCTTGATTTCAAAGAACTGAGTCTTTGAATAACACAAATAATATTGCTGTTCATCTTCATCCTTTAAAATCTGCACGGACAGCATTGGTTTTCCGTTTCTCTGCGAATATATAATGTAACAATCGCCTGGATATGGGATGAAAATTCTAAATGGTGGTAAATCTCCATTTTTTGTCCAGTCCTCTTCTTTCAGAATAGCCTTATAAGAAGTTCCTGTTGCACTCTGGTATATTGCCCTCTGGATGTTTCTTGCATCTGCATTGGCTTCATCCAGATAATCATTCAAAAGGTCAACTTGCTCATTTATTTTTTCGTCTGCATTTTTCTTTTTACATACATATTGGATTGGCTCCCCACAAATCTGTCCGGCTTTAAATTTCACAGTTTCAAATGCGTGGTTTTCAACCACTCTGTTATTAACTTCTGGACGGACTATTTTGTTTCGGTATAATATCGGCTGATCGCCTTTCATGTACCGATAAAGGTAGTCAATCAATGTTCGGTTTCTATTATGTATGCCAATTGTGTCTGACACTACTTTTGCTACATTTTGTGGAGTGATTCGGTCAACGCCTGTGTAGGCTACTTTTCGCCCGAACTCACCTCGGCATAAATCTACAAAATTCATTGTATTTCTCACGAGCCGAACCATCCTTTCTGCAAAATAAAAAGCACTGGATATTTTAATCCAATGCTCTACTTTATATTTTACACATATCGGTGGTATCATTCAGTATACTTTGGTATCATCTTTCAAAACCTTTTATCTTTTTTACTTCTGCTATGGCTTTTAAGTGCATTCTTTTCATATGTATTTCAGAATATCCCATCTCGTCTGCGATACGAACCAATGATTTGTACTCAACATAGTGTTTAAATAGTATGTCGTACAGTAACGGGTCTTCAACCTGTTCTATGGTTCGGACTATTTCCTGTTTTTTTTGTAAAAATTCGGATATCATTTTTGAAATCTCTTCTCGCAGATCAAATATCTTTGCAACCATATCTCCCATCGGATCACGTTTTACAGAAGTTTGTACCTTTTCTCCAACAGGAATTGCAGATACACTTGTGGAAAGAGAACTGAGCTGTTCTTCTTCGATAAGCTTGTTTTTGATTCTGTTGTCATAATTTTCAATCTGTCGTAAATATTGAGTTGCAGTCATCATATTCTATCTCCTTCCCCACATAAAATTTTTGGTTGCTTTTACTTCTGCAAATCTTTTTCCTGCAAGCGTTATTGCAAGTTGTGTAACTCCATCAGCGGCGTCATCATGCTCATTATCGCCAATATATACAAAGGTCGTTAATTCATCCATAGCCTTTTGATACTGCTTATCTTGATATTTCGGAGCCAAAAATATGAAATTCCGCTTAACATCCCCGGAATACTGATTTATTTTTTCTTTTTTTGCTTGTTTTGAAGGTGCTTTTGTACTGGTCGTGCTGCAAGCGTATTTATGTTCTTTCAACCGTTCATTTACATAATAGGCATACATATCTCCACCATTATTTGCTTCAAAATTGATGGATTGAATATTATTACCCATGATTCTTCCAACAACTAATGGCAATGTTCCTTCTTTTGGTGCCGTGCTGAAAATCCAGTCATAAATATACACATCTCCATTTTCGTATTCTGCGCCCACTGGCATTGATAAGCTATCACCACCACCCCACGCAACATCACAGGCAGAAACATTTTTAACAAATCCCCCTTCTGGAAGAACGCCGTTATAATATCTCAATTCATCAGCTGCAAACACAATTCCTTCACGCAAAAATGGCTTTTGCTGATATTTGGCTTCCCATTCGTTAGCGTCTAACCTAGCTTTCATATCGACATAATATTTTGTTGAAAATCCAACGCCATACTCATAATCGAAATTCGATCTACCCTCATCATTCAAAGCTGGAATTTTTCTAAACCGATACATTGGATTATCGTGATTTAGCTTCTCGATTTTTCCGAGAGGGTCATATAAATTCCATCTAGTTCCAACCATAAGCTCCCTTGCGCCATCAATCTTACGGTCAACCATCTTATTCAGATATTCTTGATATGTATTTTCTAATCGGGTAGGACTTAATGAATGTTGTCTATCTCTTACAAGGTCATCCACGTACAAATACCCATCAGAAGAAATATCAACGGCACCTGTCCAAGTTCCTTCAATACCACGGCAAGTCATTGTTGCAAATCTATCTGGCTTGTCCAGGTTTATTTCAAAATCATCAGCACTCTGTTTTTGAAGTTTCGACTGTGGAAAAATTTCACTGTAGTTATATTCCTGTGTATTAATGAGATTAAGAAGTTCTCCGTAAAATCCTTTTGCCAGTTTTCCAGAATGACCACCCATGGCACTATGGCTATTCGGTCTTTTACCCATTATCCAAGACATAAAGAAAATACACATAGTAGATTTTCCAACACGGCTTGGAAGCGATAAACCATAAAACTCTATTTTTCTTTCTTCCAAATCCTGTAAGTCTTGGGCTACCACATGTAATGTTTTTCTTCGTGGAATATAAAATTTCTTGCTGTCTGGTCTGTTTTTTTCCATATAAAGCAAGTAACTTTCAAATAAATGTGGTGCTTCCAGTAACAAATACTGCCAGTAGATATCGTCAAAGTCACCACTACCAGTTAATGCAGCACACTTCTCTGCTATGTTATGTGAGTATTGGCTTACTTTCATAGCCATTTTCCGTGCTTCTTGGTTATTTTCGAAAGGAAGGTCAATATTCATATTTAAGAGCAAATCAAGGCAATCTTTTTGGTTCTGATAGATTGTCATATCACTACTAATAATCTGGTTCAGAACTGCCCGATACCATTCAAGAGAACCTTCTGTAATTTTTGACATAAAAATAGAGCCAGACCTCCTTTCTTTTTAGGATTTAGTCTGGCTCTCTTGTGGCTCTCTTGACTGGTTATTCACTTGCTTTGAAGTTATATACAGGTTTGATAATATCAACTATATCTACGGTATCTTTGATTTTATCAATAATTTCTTGTGGTGGTTTGTAAGCCATAGGGCTTTCGTCAATTGTAGATTTCTGAACGGATGTTGTATATATCCCATTCATAGACTCCTTAAATTCTTCTAACGAAATGTTTTCTTTTGCTTTTGATCGGCTCATAATACGCCCTGCGCCATGCGGGGCTGAACAGTTCCAATCCTCATTTCCTTTTCCGATTGCAATAATACATCCATCTCGCATATTCATAGGGATAAGAACTTTTTCACCATGTTTAGCTGATATCGCACCTTTCCGAACAATATTTGTATCGTGGTCAATATAATTGTGAATTGTGTCAAACCATGTGTTTCTTTGAAGTGTCCAATTCATAGTGTAGAATATAGCTGACTGTATGCATCGTCTGTTTATTCTTGCAAATTCTTGACAGATTTTCATATCATGCAGATATTGTCTTCTATGCTCACCTGTCAAATAACATAGTTCTTTAGGAATTCCAAGTTTGTCTGGCTTCCATTTTCGTTTTAATTCATCAATACCATTTTGAATTTCCTTGTGCCTGCCAGAGTACTTGTATTCTTTTACTAATTTCTGTATTTCATTTTCAAGCTTATCTGTACCCTGCATATCTTCTATGGCAATTTTCTGATATATTTCAGCTACCTGTTTTCCAAGGTTGCGACTTCCAGTGTGAATTACAAGGTAGTTTATGCCTTTTAAATCGGTGTCAACTTCAATAAAATGATTTCCTCCCCCAAGTGTACCAAGGCTCCTGCGAATCCATTCAACATTTTTAAGCAGTGAAAAGCAGTGAAGTTCTTCTAATTCTTTAAAATTTATGATTTCGTCACGTACATTTCTTCCTGCCGGAACATTATTCCTTATCACTTCGTCAAGGATTTTAAAATCTATTGTTCCCACATCAGTAGGAATTTGTGTTGTGAGCATTCCACATCCAATGTCTACGCCAACAATGTTCGGAATTACTTTATCTCCAAGATCAGCTGTAAAGCCAATTACACATCCTGCCCCTGCGTGAACATCTGGCATGATTCGTACTTTACATTCAGAAAATGCAGGCTGTTTTATTAGTGTATAAATTTGATTTAATGCTTCTTGCTCGATTTTTTCTGTAAATATCTTCAAATCACTCATAATGGCGCTCCTTTTTGGCTCTCTTGACTTTTCTTTTTGATTTTTTGTATTCTAAATATTTTTCAAAACTATATTTTTCACAATATCTGCAATTTTCTAATCCATCTGGTTCTGGATGTATGCACGGAATGTTTCTTAATTCGCACCATACCATTTAATCACTTAACTTTCTACAAATTTCAATAAAATCTGGCTTGCTAAGCTCTTTCAACTTGTCAGCATATCTTGGAAATTCATGTGTGTATATAGGGTGACCTAAAAGTTTTTCTGCATATTCGTATGCAAGTTTGCGGTCATCTCCTGTAAGCATACAAATTCCTGTATAGGTTTCAATTACTACAGCTTCTTGTTTTGTCATATATATCCTTTCTCAATAAAATCATCTTCTTAATTCCGTAAAAATATTTTCAATTACTTTCCATTCTGCAAATACTGCCATAAGCAGTAATGGAACTGCTGAAAATCCCCAATGATTTTCAATCATCATTTGAATTGTGGCTATCAAATAATCAGCCACCCATTTGAATATTATGAAATTCGCAATTATCCAACATATTTTTCTTGCTTTCTTCATTCAGTAGACCTCCATTTATTTCCACGGTATATTATCATTTTCGTGTTCCAAAAAGAAATCAACCTTGTCAACATATCCTTTAGCTATCAGTTTTTTTATACAATCATCAACTCTTATAGAAGATGTATACGCTGTAAATTCATTTGAATATACAGTCTTGGCTGTAATATTTCCGCATATTTTGCATTTTTTTACAATATAGGCATTTATATGAGTACCATTTCCGTAATCTATTCTGTCATAATATTTCCCAATTTCCTCGTATAGGTGGGAACACTTTTCTTTAAACCAATTCATACATTCACCTCAAATATATTTACATTATTTTCTAAACCACCAAATATGTTCATCAAGAATATCTGCTTTTACATCACTATCAAAATAATATTTACATCCCTCATTTGCAAATTCTGCCGGTGTTGTAAATTGTGGTATTCCATCTGGTTCCAGCGTGACACACGCCTGTCCGGAAATATAGCTTGTTACAATGGCTGGTTCGCTACGCCACCAAACTTTTCTCCCGATAACATTTTTGTCAAAATCAATTTCATTCAAATTCATTGGGTGTTCAGAAAAATCATTAATCATACATTTGGCACGTTCAATACCACCTCTTACATCACAGAATTTTTCGCCATTTCTGGTTATAAATACGTTTCCAATTGTTCTTGTTTCAAATTCACCATGTCTGTATCTTGCATGATTGTAAGGTGCATAATTTATACCCCAACATACAGGCTCTCCATTGAATTGAATAAGATTCTCACAACTTGGTTTTTCATTTCTTGGATAAGCCCATAAATTGTTATTCCCGCATTTTCCACCGATTGTATGTATATATCCTTCTATTAAAACAACAAAATACGGTTCCCCATTAATTACCGTGTCCCAATTCAGTTGACGCATTTTTAGTCCCGAAATATCTGTAGTCCTATCTATTAACTTGATTCTTGGCATCTGATACCCTCCTTTTTCATACATTCACCTCAATCTGGAATCCCTAACTGTTTGTAAGTAAATACGGCTGTATATTTCTTTCCGCATTTGTAACAAGTTTCTGTAATAGTACAGGTCTTTTCTTTATCGTTACATTTTGATTTTGTATCAGAACTTTTGAACTTGCATCCACCTGTCAAAATGCATTTAATCCGTTTTATGTTCATCTGGTTCCTCCAAATAATTGATAATTTCATGTGCGATATGTGCCAATTCCCTTCTGGTATGTCGCTCAAAAAATTCATCAATGTCAATTTTGAATACTGAATCAAATTTCTGTGATTCATTGATTCTTTTTATAGTTTTATCAAGCTTTGTTTGTGGATAAGGTGGATTTATATAACAAGTCAAAGGATTATTTTCATCATGTACCTCCGAATCGCATATAACCTGATACCATTCAACAGCAGTTCTTTCTCCTGCATCTTTTTGAATTAGAATATTTGAAATTAATCCAGTATAACATTTTATGACCATATCATCATTTTTTATTTTTACTGAATATTCCTTTTGGAATTCAAATGCAGTGTACTCAGTATAAAATTTTAAAACGGTCTTTGTAATTGGCGGATAAGATGTAAGAAGAATTCCCTCGATATCAATCTGCGCATATGTTTCTATTCCAAGTTCGATGATCTCAATCGGAATTCTTTTAACCGCAATTCTCATACATTCACCTCAAACTCTTTCTTGCAATTACTGCCCTTGCATTTCAGCTTCAAGTGCTGAATTTTTGTATCTGAGCTAATCAGAAGCGCTTTCTTCTGGCAAAAAGGACAACAGGCGTATTTCGTTCCGTTAATATTCCGTATCAGTGCCTGTCCATTCCACGGTTCAGGTGGGTTCATGTATTCAGAAAAATCTATCCCTTCGGATTCTAATGCTGATTTAATGCTCATTAAAAATCTCCTTAAATTTCTTCCGATTAAAACCATTGTCTTGATTTCCCCAATACGGATATTGGTGTAAGCTTTTTATCATATACTCGCATGGATGTACTTTTGCAAAGTCAACAATTTCTTTGGAAGGTGCCTGTTGTACTTGTGTTCTCCATTCTGGACAACCTTTTTGTTTTTCTTGATCCATTAATTTTCCTCCGCTTTGGAATGCCATGCATTTTTCGGAAATTGTTCTGTTTTATTCGCTCTTGGGCAACTAGTGTCCAAAATAGTTCATCACTGAATTTACATTCAAATTCAATACTTAATGGCTTGCCTGTACTACAAAGTGTGCCATCCTCATTTTTGTGAAGAATACCACCTTCGATAACAACACCATCCGAAATTGAAATCTCTGGTATTTCTTCAATCACTTTACCATTACATGTAAAGAAATGCTTTAATTCGTCCTTTTCGCCCATATCAGTACATTCCTTTGTTTTTCCTTAAATTTGCATATCGGTCAACCAATGTGTCTACAGTAACAGTTAACTCATTAATTCTAATGCAGTCGTCCTGGTGGCGTTGTTCATACCATTCAACAGATGGATGACCAGTATTTACATTTTCAATTTCATCAATTGGAATCTTCCAGTTATCATTTTCAAGAAGCTTTTGGTTGAGTTCTTCTGATAACTGTTTATAATCCAGAATTATGTGTTGTTTCTTCTCGCATTCTTCAGATAACCGGACAACTTCTTCTTTAAGCTGATTTACAGTCCAATTCTTCAAATCTTCAATTCTCATGGTCGTCCTCCAAAATTTTCGTGAATTTCTCCATATCGTAGTTATCACGGATATAATCTACGCACTCTTGCATTTTTTCTCTCAAAAATTCATCCTTTGCAATATCTGGATAAAGCGCATATAGCAAGCAACTTCCCTCTTTCCCGTCTTTCTGAAATTTTCTCCAATTAAACATCATTATGAATAGAGGAATTTTCGTAAAATTATCTGTTTTTCTTTTGAGCCAGAAATTAGAAAGTTTTTTAATCATTTCTCTCTTTCCTCCCTATGCTTCATCTGACAGGCAATCATCTTTGCTATGTTTTCACGTTCCTGTTTTATTCCATGACCTTGCCGGAATAACTCACATTCAAGAATATTTCCGCACTTGGAACATTCGTCTTTTATTTCTTTACCGCATACTTCAATCATTTTCAACACCACAGTAAATCAGTAAGTAATTTGCAATTTTTCTAAGGTCATTTTTCCCATACAGACGAGTTCCATCTTTTAATTTTTTGTCAATCAGCCAATCAGCTAACTCTATTGGTTCTGTAGGAAGTTCATCTTTAGATTTTTCTATCTTAAAATCATCAATCAATCCACCTCTGTTGATAAGTTCAGAAAGTTCACTCATCGGTGCTACTACCTCCTTGTTTTCCATCTTCTCTTTCTTCCCAATATTCACAACAGCATTCTGGCTCCGTAAAGTCTGCACAATGTTCACTATCACCATTAAAACAAACCCATGTGAAGTCATCGTGTTTTTTGCAATTCTCACAACATTTTTCGTTCATAAACTACCTCAATTCAGAAAAATCCAGTGTGCCGACTTGAACGGCATAAATCTCCCAACGAGAAACACTGGAACTTTAAGGGGGAAATGCAACTTCTGGCAATGGAAATTTGCCAGATAGAAACAACAGGAATCGAACCTGTGTCACATGATATTGGATATCATTGCTCTACCACTGAGCTATGTTTCTTATCACCGCCTGTCACGGACAGTTCTTTTCAAAGGAGCTGGGATGGATTTCACTTTTTCTTCATTCTACTGTAATACAATCATATCTTTCTGAATTGATTGTGTTCTCCATAGATTCAATCGGATTATATCCAAGATTCTGTAACACCTGTTTAAATACTGTTACTGACTGACCACTTGCAAGTTGTACGCCTTTTCTTGTAGCATCTGCATGGAATACATCATGTCTGCTATTGACATTCCAGAAGATAATATTTGGAATGACGTATCCGGCTTTCTGGAATTTATTTGCCATTTTGTCGTAGAAAGTCCAATCCTTATTGCCACAATAATCAATTTCCATATCAGAGATAACAACTATAGCTTTAGGAATCTCTTCCTGTGAAATATTATTTTTTTCTGCGATATCAAGTACCTTTTCAAATGCAGCTTTAAGGTCTGTACTATTGCCCCAATTAGCCCTTTTAGCATTATTGATTTTCTGTGAAAGGGTTTCGCCCTTTAAAACAACTGTTTCTGGATTGCTAGAAAATGTCATAAACAAATTGTGGTATGCCCCAACATTTTTTTCTGCAAAGTATATTGCCAGTCCTATTGCAGTGGCTAGCGGTCTTCCGCCATTCCAATACATCGAGCCAGATACATCAGCCATTATTAAAGCATTAGTTCCATCTTCTATGTAATTTGGGAGTGCTTTCCACTGTGCTTCTAAAACTTTATTATTTTCTCTTCCGTAAAGAATTTTCTCTACAATATCATAAGGGTACAAAGTTGAAGCGTTTATTTTAACTTCTCCTTTATCAGCCTTATTAATAAACTCATTAAATCCATCTGGATCATGTTTTGCAAAAGCTCTGCGATAAATCATCATTGCACGGCTTGGGACTTCTGGATATTTAATCTCATTCCATTTGCCAGCTGACATAAGGCTTTCAACAACGCCAATTTGTTTTCTCATACTACGGACAATCCGCTTAAAATTGTAAACTGGATATCCAAGCTTCTGTGCGGTTAAAATTCCAAGTTTTCTTGTGTTTGGGCTACTTGCATCGGCTGTTTTAATCCATTTCGCAAGTAATGAAATAGCATTTCCAGCATTGAGGTTCTGTAAGTCTTCTTCGAACTGCTTTTTCATAGCCGCCCACATATCGTCCTCTAAAGGAGTTCCGATAAGTTCATACAAATCATCATATCTTCCGAATACTCCAATCAAGTCAAGATTCGGTCTGAGTGCTTCTGGATGATGTTCAGCCATATAACGGATAATGGTTCGAAAAGTTTTTCTCTCTCCTAATCCGCAACGAATATCTCTTGCATAAAAAGCAATCTTTGTGGCAAATAGTTTATCCTGTGCATATGCTTCTGAGAATAAAGTGGTGATTCTGTTTGTATCAGCTTCTCTCAATGCACCAATAGTTCCAAACAGGTCAAGTCTTGCATCGCTTGTAGTATTCAGCGCAACTGCGCCATTTTCGGTTCTTGTAAACTTGCTTTCTTCTTTCATTGCATTTGCAAAATCCATGTTTTTCCTCTCTTTCCAGGACGCGTATAAGATAATAAAATATGCAAATTTGTTATCAAATTAAGTTGCTGTGTGCGTCCCTATTTTTTTCATGATGCTTTAGGGGTTCATAATTAACAGTTATGTCCAAAATGATTGCTGTAAGCACCACATAAGAGCCCCGACAGGATTTGAACCTATGAATTGTTTGCAGTGAAGAACACGAACATGTTCCAATCGGTTTTCCATAACCGATAACCGGGGCAGTGACGAGGGATGGATTCGAACCATCAACCTATGCCTTGTAATGGAGTAAATTGCTGTTATAGTCACAAGCATGACTAATATTCTCATTGCTCTGTCCAATTGAGCTACCTCGCCAAAAGCCAACAATAGCTATGCTAAAGTCAGATTTCCTGTCTACACTTGGTAGATGGAATTGCAGGAGACGGATTCGAACCGCCGTTTCCATGGATATGAGCCATGTGAGATTCCGCTTCTCTATCCTGCCGTGCGGAACTCCTAGAGTTGAACTAGGAAACTTATATCTATAGATATTCGTCCTATAGCCGATAGGTTCCACATAACCCGGAAGAACCGGGTTAGCAATAGGTTTATCGTGTTATGCTTTCCACTATCTACAAGTTTTAGTGATGTAGATTCACTGGATATTTTTATACGCCTTTGGACGGTATCTCTTGAAAACTCCTTTTATTAACGTGCGCTGCGTTAATATTTTTAACTCTGAGATATACCAGCTGGGAAATCAGATCCATTAAGGCTACGCCGTATCGCACCTAAATTTACCTAATCCACACGCTCAACTGGAAGTTTTTTCCACCCATATTACGGATGAATGGCATTTAGAAGAAATGGAAGCTCTGGGATTTGAACCCAGGACTTACGACTTATGAGGCCGTTGCTCTTACCGCTGAACTAAGCTTCCTGAGATACCAGAAATAAGCCCGCCATAGATTTATTTCTGGCACTGTTGCAGTTCTTAACCACCAACCACAACAAAGGTTTTCTGAAACGCTTTTCGATTTCAGAAGGTCTTCCGGGACATTTGAAGCCCCTTTAATCAGCTCCGTTGGGCTAGAAGACCGAAGCGAAAGTTGTATGAAAAAGAAAATATCGCAATATTTATCATATTGCAAACTGGGCTAGTTGGATTCGAACCAACGAATTATGGAGTCAAATTCCACAGCCTTACCGCTTGGCGATAGCCCATCAACCCCGGCGCACCATTAAAACCGGGGAAGTCGTGATATTAAGCTAAACAAGTATATAAAATAAGAGCTTCCGCTACTCTGGATGCCTCGACTTATCACTTTCATAGGCTTTCCCGAGCCTACATGGATTAAGCCGAAGCGGTGCTTTTATGAATTTAACCCTCTCGATTAACTCAATCGGGATAATTCCAATTGGAATTGGTAAATACATTTGTCACCTCGTGCAAATTAAGAAAATATTCAGTGCGAAACATATTTCTAAACAAATGCAGAATAAAATCTGTATTACGCTTGTCTTTCCTTCTTCGTCCAATATAGCTAAAGTGCCGGCTAGAACCAGAACGAAAAATACAAGATTTGCAGCTGTTCCGATTACATTAAGTGCATTCATTGTCTTTTTCCTCCCCGATTAAGAAGCCCAGAATCTTTTCCGCAATCTCTTCTTCTGGCTCAAATGGCATTCCACAGTAATTGTAGGATTCTAAAGCCGATTTTAGGCTTGATTTGAAGCCATTGTAAATTTCTCCATGTTGTAACAGTTCGTGCCTTAAAATTAAAATTGCGTCAGTAATTGTCAAGGAACTAGGGATTGCTTCCATCTCCACACCCCTTTCTTTGAGTTTCGCAGTACAAGAGAAGGTGTTTTGCAATCTCTTCTAACTGTAGAATGTCGTATTTTGGAATTTCCCATGTTTTCTGCTCTAATAATGGAGACAATGGAATTTGCTCAGTTTGTAGTTCGCTAGTTACTGTGGCATTGATAAGCATAGACGCTACATCAATGGGTGATTCGGGAAGATTAACATTAACTGTACCAGTCATCTGTTTCCATTTTCCATTCACCATTAAAAAGCACTTCCCGTCTTGCGCCTTAACTGTCCCATCTGGGAAATTTTCTTCGTTGTTGCAAGCATTGTGATCTTTCATCCCTCTTCTACCTCCCCGAAATATTTCTTGTATAATTCAATACTGGTAGCGCTTAAAATTTCTTTTGCATATTCTTCGCTTGCGCAGCTTAAATTGTAATATACTTTTTTGTATTCAGATATCAAATTACCGTTTTCGTCAACTCTGCTTCCGCATGATTGTAAGTTACATAATGCTGTAAACCACCTTTTATTTTTGGTGATAAAAATAGACCGTAATCCATATTGGCAATCACAAACAAGCGTAGCCGTTTCCGTGTTGTACAATCTGCCGTCTTGCAATATTGCCTTTGCATGAATTTCAATTTCGTTTTTGTATAGTGCTTCTGTTTCTGAAACGCCTTTTTGTTTTTTGAGAAAAATTTAAACATGCCTTTTCCTCCCGAAATATTCATCAACTGCCTGTCTTACAATATCCGATACACTTCTGTCTGTCCGGTTCTTCTCTTCCAGGAGCCTTTTTTTCTGTTTTTCGGAAAAACGGATGCGGATGGATTCGGATTGTAGGTTTGGTTTCATAAGCATTTACCTCAACTTACAATTTCAATTGGATATCCTAAGTATGCTTCCAACTCTGAAACAGTCAGTTTGCGTGGTTTCTTTATTTCAACATCAACACGCTGTATGATATTGTCTGTTGTCTTTGCAATGGCTTTTCCTGTATAGCTTTCAAGCTCTTCGTTTGCATATACATTCAAATGTTCATACCCATATGCTCGGCACCATCTTGCAGCTGAATCAACAATTTTTCTTAGCTCTTCTTGCTCATCACCAAACAACTCCGAATATCTAACCGCTTTGTTGAAATCACTCGAACTTACTTCATAAGGAGCCACAACATGTTTATATGGACTTCCAATAAAATGAAAATATCTATGTGATTCCATTGCTTTTTGGCCTTTTGGCAAGTTGAACCCTTGAGCTATTGCTTTTTTAAGCAGCTGTTCTGATTCAACGTTATTTTCTGTAACAATACATTTGTTTGTAAAATCAATCATCTTTATCCCCCTCTAAAAGTTTATATAGCGTACTTCTTGAAACTCCCATAATCTCGGCAAATTGTACCTTTGTTATTTCCCCTCTTTGCCAGCTACGTTTAGTTTCTTTGAAAAGTTCCTTATCTATCTCTTTTTTGGCACGGCCTTTGTATTTGCCCTGGGCTTTTGCAATTGCAATACCTTCTTTTTGACGCTGCCGAGTGTTCTCTCTCTCTCTTTGGGCTACATATGAAAAAAGTTGCAATACAATGTCTGTAATTAAGGTTCCTGTTAAGTCCTTATCCTGGCATGTGTTAAGAAGTGGCATGTCCTGTACGATAATATCGGCTCCAATTTCTTTTGTAATACATCTCCACTGTTCAACTATTTCATTGTAGTTTCTTCCAAGACGGTCAATTGAATGGATTACCAGTATATCGTCGTTGGTTAGCTCTGAAATCATTCTCTGATACTCTGGACGATTGAAATCTTTCCCAGATTTTTTATCCATATAAATTTTCTCAACACCATCTGCTTTCATTGCTTCAATCTGTCTCGCTTCGTTCTGATCTGCTGTTGAAACTCTTACATATCCTACTTTCATGAATAATCCCTCCCGTTTATTTATAATACAATTATACATCATTTTGATTATATATTCAAGCAAAATATAATCGTTTTGGAATATTTTAATTGACTGATTAAACGATTTTGATTATGATATAAGTATTAGGAGGTGGTTCATATCGTTTCTCAAAAAATTAAACAAATCATGAAGCTAAAACAAGTTACAAATATTCAATTAGCTAATCATCTTGGAATATTACCGCAGTCTTTGACAAATAAATTTTCAAGAAACAGCATATCGGCAGATGAACTGATTGAAATACTGGATTATCTCGATTGCCGATTGATTATTGAAACTAATCCAGATCATGTCATAAAACTTTCAATGGATGATATTAAGAAAGAGGAATAAAAACCTCTTTCTTTTTTTTGCCTTATTTTTAGTATGGCAGAGAAACAGTTAAGGCTTACTGCTTTTCGTGTTGCAATCACTATCTCTGCCATGTTAAGGAGAGCTTTTTTGCTTTTTCGGGAATTCGGGGAACTGACTACGCCAGTCAGAGGTCTATATATAACCCCCTCCCGGTCATCCAGTGCGGACACTGGCAAGTCAGCCCGCCGCCCCATGGGAACCGCTGCCCTTGCCTGGTCGCTGTTTGTCGTAGGCCTTCGGCAGTAGTCAAGGGAGTGCTATACAAAATCCGTTGTAATATTGCACAAAAAACAATGTTTTATAAAATGTCTTTTTAGGGTGTACCCTATTTAAACATTGCGTATCACTAGATATAGAATCCGTTTTCTCGCAATCACAACATATAGTAATTTTACTGCTACAACTCCGGCTTTTCCATCTCTGGAAGCTGCAAAGCTGCTTTATGCTTCTCTGCGATCTGCTGGGCGGTCTGCTGTGGTACGCCGTACTGTTGTGCTGCTTGTACTGGTGCCGTTTCTGCCATGCCATAGGCTGCTTTTGCAACAAATATTAAATTCGCATTTGTTCCGGTCTGGTTATGCAGTCTATTAATTGCACAATTTTTGCAAATATCAAACCATTTTTTAGCCGTGTCACCATGTGATGAGTTTATTCTATACACTCCATTCATCCAATCAGTAAACGTTGTACGATTAATCCCAACTAAAAAACTAAATACTTCCAGCGTTGGCAATACATGATATTTACTGCATAATCTCACATAAGTATTAAACATTTTATCTAATAGCTCTATATTGTCATTACTTGGTTTTTGTATATGATCTGCAATATAAAAAATCATATCTACAAAGCTATCTGATACTTCTTTCTTATAGTTTTCGTTATCTGGTGATATACATAATACAGTATTTATATACTCATCAGCATATATATTAATATTATCTAAATAGATATCTACGTCTTGTACATTTACTGTATTATCTTTCATATTATCACCTCACTTTAACACGTTAACTTGCAAATAAAAAAAGAGAATGTCACCGGGTAAAGCTTATTCCCGGAAGTCTTCCGGGTGTTCGGGTACATTCTCTAAAACTCAAATTAAAAAAAATATTCTGTTTTCTTTGTTGCTGATACCTTAGCACAGTTTTTAATATCTTGTCAAATTTAATTTTGCATAAAATAAAACCAATTATTTTGTCAATAATTAATAAATAATAATTAGGGTATTATATTATAATCTTTATTTATATTTATATCTTATATATTATTATACGGTACTGTATAGCATATCTTTTAATAAACTCTAGTCTTAGGAATCTATGGAGGGGTAAAAGATATATTATATATAATATTAATTAAACATAATAAAAGCCAGACCTTACCGGGCTTTTATGCCTTGCTGATCTGGCTTGTTAAGTGCTACTTTATTCTGTTTAGGTGCAAACGATTTCGCAATAACTACCCATCCATGAGTTCCCGCGACCGTCGTTGACTATAACGTTACTGTAAGTTTTTCAGAAAGTCAAGACAAAAATAAAAAAATATTTTCCTTGACAGCTTGGGAAAACTGTGATATTGATAATTATAACAACTTTGGCGGTGGGTTGTACCCCTCATACCGTCGTACACCGCCACAATAAAAAATACCAGAAAAGCCCCGGGATTAATTTCCTAGGGCTTTATTTTGTTGACAGATATATTTTTATATGCTATATTTAACATACCTAAATTATTTAGGTGTGAATTGAAAAGTGTTTATTGTTAGACACGAAAAAAAAGAGGTGAATTTATACCTCTTTTTTTAATCTACATAATACAATTCTATTGGCTCGCCATTTTTAAATAAAATATGACAAGCTCCCGAAAATGTAACTGTTGAGAAATTGATAGCTGCGTTTTCATCCCAGGAATAACCGTTTTCTTCGAAACTCTCGTCAGAAGAATTTTCAATCATATTTTCCACATAATCTTTTATGGGGTCTTCGTCATCTTCTGTCCATTCCTCCGAATATTCACACTCAAATTGTTCTTTGCTTACTTCATAAATGGTTTTTCTTGTTCCCTCGTTGTAACTTTGACTCATAGTGATTTGATGATAATATATTTTTTTCATGCTGTTTTTCCTCCCGATCTTCTCCCTGTCTAGGGCTGTGCTTGTTTTCTTTAACTGTCTTTATTATACATTATTTATTAATGTATGTCAATATCTTTTCTTCAAAATCTTTTGTGGTTTTGTCTGGCAGATATTCCAATAAATAACCGGGCTGACACTCTAATATAGTACATATTTTATTTAGTGTATCTTGCGTAACAAGTCGATCATTGCGGAGCTGTTGTAGCTGGCTTTCTGTAAATATCTTATTTTTCCTTATTAAATAGGTTGTAATTCCCTTTTCTGCCATCATATCAATTATATTGCGTTTATATTTAATCATTTTTCTACCTCCTTGCATTCTTATTATATATAGAAATATAATAGCACTTTTATGCACTATATTTCAATGTACAACATGCACAAAAACTGTTTTTAATATGCTCTTTAATTTAGTGTATAATGTCAATGGACATACATTATATTTTAGTGTATTATATAACCATCAACAGAGAACACAAGAAACAAACAACCGGAACCGCCCGAACCACTCAAACCAATGAGGACATAGGGAAACGGATCACGATTAATTGAAAAATTCTAGTTCCCGGACAAAATAAAAAAGCCCGGTCGACTTCCAAACCAAACCGGGCACCAAACTAAAAAGAAAGGCAACCCCATTATAACAGGGGTGAGGGTAAAAAACAATGATGAAAGAAGAACTTCTTGAGAAAATTGAAAACATTAAAGCAACATCAGCTTGGAGAAAAGGCGTTAAAGTTTACGCCATCGACTTAATAAATGATCTTGAGTGTGAAGAACTCCCGGAAACATGGGAAGAATTAAAAGAAATGCTGTTAAATGGTGCAGAAAATTGGAGCCAATACAGCTGGGGCGGTTGTGCTCTTATTTATGACTGCGATATTGCAGAGCTTCTTTGCTCTCCTTCAGAACTTAAAAGAAAAAAATATGGCGAACGCAGACCAAACAGCCGTGAGGAATGGCTGGACGTGCAGACAAGAGCACTTGCACAAGCTGCCGCTTCTATTCGTTCTTGTTTTAAATACAATTAATTTTTTATGCTGGCGGTTTTAATGCCGCCAGTTTTTAAGCAAAGGAGACTAAAAACATGAAAGCAAAAAAATTTGAATTATTTATGTGTTGTATGGGTAACGGTATTTCCGTTTTCAATTCCGCTGTTACTGAGTACGGCGATTATAAATGCATCGCCCATATTTCTGAAACTGGAAATATTAAATATTATGTTTCCACTGATTACATCCCGGAAGAAAGCAAGGCGAAAATTGAAAACGCAGCAGAAAACCAGCGCCAGGAATGGGAAAAATATTTTTCCAGTCTTCCAGACATTAAACAATATAGCTATATCATGGAGCACTTGCCACTTGATAATTTTATGTTGTTTATCAAGGATGACAAATCATTAAAAGAAAAGATAGCTGATGGAAAAGAACAGCTTTTACAGATTCATTTCTAAATGAGGGCTGAACCATGAAACAAACAAAATATATCACGTATGAAAAGCCCCTAGCAGGGCGAAGCTTCACATATAACCAAATGCAAGAGGTGTACAGAAGTCTTGCAGATAAACAGGAATACCAAACTTTTGATTGCTGGTTTTCCGATATGTTAAAATCTGGGGTTTTCGAAAAGGAGAATTGAACCATGAAAGCATTAATTATTACAACATTATTTGCAGTATTAACAACAAATTCACCAGTAAATAATATCTATGTTCTTCCAGGCGTATACCATGCTGACAGCCAGACTGTAACCGACAGCCGCGGCGAAGAATGGGGATTTGACAACGAAGCGATCCCGGATGGTTTCCCGGTTATTATTACATTTGATAATAACGGAACTAATAACATATATGACGATGTGATTATTTCAATAGTTGAAAAATAAGGAGATTTGCAAAATGATTATAATCAAGAAAGCCACGCAAGCGCAGACAATCACCGCCATAAAAAGCGGCGATTTTTCCGCAGTTGATACAATCAACAGAAAAGCTGAAAAGGAAGCAATGGAAATCTTCACGGCTGTTGCTGGCGGCGCTATTAAATTAGCTTATTGGAATATGTCCCCGGTAAAGCGCCGGGATGGTAAAAAGTCCGTGATGCGGTACGCCTTGCATAGATCAACGAAAAAAGCGGACTGTTTACAACTCTCCTGTATGGAGCTTGTCGGGAACGAGATCATCCCCACAAGCGACCAACAATTTAAAATTAACGACGATTACAACCGCCAGGAATTTTTCCGCAGTCTTCCGGCTGTTACAAAAATAATTTTTAAATAATAGGGGGCTTAAAAATGAATAGAAAATTAACATACCAGCAATGGCAGCAGATACACCACAGAAAAGTTGTTAATACAATCAAGGGCTATGTGATTGGGTTTGCGGCGGCGACTTTCCCGTTGTTGCTCCTGGCTCATTATTTAATCATTGGCTATTAATATATGTTGCCCGGTTCGATTCCGGGCAAGTTTTTATTCTGTTTAATTTTTGCTTTGCGTATGATATAATAACATAAAATTATGGGGGGTAATACAATGATAATGTTAAAAATGAAAAAATGGAAAAGTATTGTAAATGAAACTATTAAACATTTTTTTGATAATTATAAAGTATTTGATGATAATAACAAGGCTTTAGAAAATAAAAGCCTGCATCAATATATCAATGATTTTTGCAAAGAAAGCCCGGAAACAGAAATTTTGCACTTTTTATTTACTGGTGAAAGTGAATATATACAATTTACTGGAAAGTATAATATTTCTTTGTATGATGAATTTTCACAAGAACTTGAAAATAAATTGATTTATGAATTTTATTCGCTCAATCAAAAGTCATTTTGTGAAGATCTCGAAAGTTTTACAGATTATTTTTTAAGTGAACACACTATTTTATTAAAAACTTATATTTATGATATTCTTGATGGTTTTACAGCTAAAAAGTTGAAAAGTCTTATTTTTAATTAATTTTCACCGCTTCCCGGTATCCAGTCCGGCGGCACGTTCACGGCGTGCAAGCGGTTTTTGGCGTTCTGCCAGATGTACCTTGAAAAGTTAATATCAAAAGTCAATCAATTAACACGCTATTTTAGATGTAAATGGCTTTTAATGCTGTTAATGGGGATTTATGCCGCTATTACATTATAAGCCGTTTATGAGCCTCTAAAACGCTTTATATAGTTTATTGACTGGCTGCGGCTATGGATGTATAATAGCCTTGTATAGCTATGTGCAGCTATGCTTTATTTGTGTACCATTTCAATAGGCGCATTGTGTCCGCTTATGTGCGTATATGTCCGGGCTTCCCGGTGATCTGTCGCAGCTGTCCGGGCTATATATCAATTATGGTTATAGCAATCTATATTCAGTACGCCTGTATAAAGCCGTATTTGCCTTTTTAAGGCGTTTTATAATCGCAGTTAATAAAGTATAGGCTAAATGCGTTGCAAGCCATTTAAGGCTTGTTTTGCATGATTATTATTGTATTTTAACGCCGTGTTTTATGTTGCTTGTTGCTATGGTCTATTATCTGTGGGCTGTTGGTTCTGATCTGCCAGGGCTACGGCTGGCGGTTGGCTTCGTTGGTGTTTAATCGTTCCCGGCAGTGTCCCGGTTCCGTCAGTTCGGCGTGGTATCAGTTCCCGGTGCTGTCCCTGGTTGATTTGTTGCAATAAGTAATCACAGTTGTTCAAGGTTTCAATAGTTGCAACTAACTTGTGAATAATTTCCAAAATTCAACATCATTTTGGAAACCAAAAATCAAGAAAATCCAGAAAAAAAGTGGAAACCAGAAAAATTCTCGCATTTTCTAGTTACCACTAAAATTTTAAATTTGCACAAATATTTCTGTAGCGTAAAGTGCTGAATGATTCAAAATTCACAATTTATTTAATCCCTCCTTCTTTCGTGTTCCATATCTTCTGTGGGATGATTTCTCCAATCGTTCCGTCCGCTTAGTCTGGGACTTTGAAAGTTTCTTCTTTCTCTGGTAATTGTCAGTTGTTGTTCCCATTCACGCCCTCCTTGTTAATCTTCTGATTCCTGGTTTCAAAGTTTATAATTTCTGTGTCTGTTTCCAGTTCTTCCGGGATTCTGCCAACAATAATAACTCGCAGTGGTTTCAATCTCCGTTCCATTTCCTTGAAACCAACGCAAAATTCCAACCGTGCTGCCTTGCTCTTTACTCTTCCATTGGTGCAACAAGCAACTGTACCTCCCTCTGGCAGTCCATCAAAACACCAGTCCCAACAGTATTCTGGTAATATGCTTATGTTTGGAATAACTGGAATATCATTCAAGATCATGTAGTGTGCCAGTGCATGATTGCGGTATTTATTCCATAGGCACATTGCCAGTGGCATTCCATTCTTGCCGACCGATATGCTGAAATCTGGCATAATGACTGCATGGAAACATTTTAAATGCTCCATGTACTTGTCTGGCTGATTCCACAATCTTTGAAACTGTACATCGTCCACATAGAAATTTACATCAAGCTCCTTGTGGTTCTTAATCTTTCTGCTGAAGCTCTCTGCAAAATCTACGGTATCTTTCCCCGGATGGATAAAAGTCTTTGGAATTTTGGGGATTCCGTACTGTCCGTCAAGCTCTGCATCCGTGATTAAAAACTCTTTCATTACGTCATAAGCTGTATGTATCATTGATTCCACTCCCATTTTTTATCTTATAGTGCTAAAAGGTACTTATATTTGTAAAATACCATATGTTGTGTCTTAATGCAAGTTTTCCTACTAAATATCTTGTGTTGTTCTGGATGTAGAGTTAAAATCATATCGTCAGAACAACGCAAGGGAAACCCCCATTTTTCAAGGCTCCCAGACCTTAAATGAAATGTCAGTGTCGCACATGTAACCGCCAACGGTTCAACGGTAATTTTCTCAAAAAGTTCATCAACAATCTGCCTGTTAATGTCTTGCGGAGTAACGCCTTTGAACTTTTCTAGCTGTTCTTTAATAGATTTTAACTGCACATCTACTGGCTCTGGGGATTTGACATTTTGAAGTTCTCGAATAAGGTTCTCAGTCTGTTTTATTCGATTTACATATTCCTTATTTCTTGCAATAAATTCATCATCAGTTATTTTTCCATCCAGATTATATTCCAGTATTTTTTCACGCTTTTGTTTCAACAAGTCGATCTGTTTTTCAAGTCTCGTGATTTCATTCGTATTGTCTGGAATGTTTTTAATTGAGGACTGTAAAATTTCAAAATATTCCTCCAAAATGCTGTCAATATTTTCAGAAGATTTATTAATCAATTCTGCAATTACTTCTTTTAATTCTGATTCTGCCAGCCCGAACGAACTACACGAAGCTGCTCCATTTTTTATCTTATAGCTGCATACCCACCGAACATCTTCTTTTCCTCTGATGTAATGTTGCTTCATCCAGTATGGCGCTCCGTCATTTGCGCAGAAAAGTTTTCCGGTGAAAATATTTTCGTTCTTGAAAGACGTTCTTCTCGATTTTATAGCTTCTCCTCGTTCCCTTAAATACGCATTCGCCTTTTCCCAAGTGGTCTCGTCAATAATCTGCGGAACTCTGGAACCATCATCTTTAAACATTACCCATTCTGACTGCGGAAGAAATTCTTGTTTCTTGGTAAACATATCAATAACCTTGACTTTTCCTCCGCAATAGTATCCTTTGTATTTTGGATTCCGAATAATATTTTTTATTACATCCCGGTTGATTTTTCCACCTTTGAGACTTCTGTACCCCATGTCCCAGAGTTTCTTTTCGATTCTTGGCGTGGATATTCCAGAAGCATAATCTTGAAAAATCATTCTAACCATATCTGCTTCTTCCTGGATTAGTTCAAGTTTTCCTCGATTATTTGAATATCCATACATTCTGTGACCAAGAACAACACCGTTTTTGATTGATTGTGCGTGTCCAAATTTTACTCTTGAAGAAAGCTTGCGGATTTCATCCTGTGCTACCCCGGCCATAATAGTAAGTCTGAACTCGCTATCATCATCAATAGTGTTAATTCCATCATTTTGGAACCACACGCATACGCCGCAAGACAACAATTCTCTGGTATATTGGATGCTGTCAAGAGTGTTTCTCGCAAATCTTGAAATTTCTTTTGTGATAATCATGTCAATTTTTCCAAGCTTTGCATCTTTGAGCATTCTTTGAAATTCTTCTCTTTTATCCGCATGCATTCCAGAAATACCATCATCAATGTAAGAACCCGCAAACTTCCATCTGTTGTTAGAATGTATCAGTTCTTCGAAATGTTCCTCCTGGTGCTTAATGGATGCTTGCTGTTCAACTTTTTCAGTAGAAACCCTGGCATAATAAGCAACATTTAGTTCAATGTCGTAAATAGAGCAATTTCTTAATTTTTCTCTTACATAATAAATATTCATAGTGCATTTCTCCCTTAATAAACAGGGAGTGGAATCATATAAAGTATAACACCTCATATAAATCCACTCAATACATTGTCGTTACTTTCTAATGCTGATTTCAGCTTTAATTTTATCTCTTGTTTTCTCATCTATCAGACCAAGTGAGAACATTCTTTCGTTTATGGCATACAATATAGCTTTTTCCATTAATTGTCCCTCCATATAATTATCTTGTTTTAAACGCTGTTTTTCTTTATCTTTTGTATGCCCTATAATTTCTACCATTATTCTCTTTTGAACGATTCTTTGCTATTTTAAATACACAATTATCACGTTTTACAATAAATCAAAGATATTGACCTGTCCATCAATCTGAGATTCTTCCAGATTGTAAAATTTGCAAGCTATATAATCTGGATTCCAATCAATTTCCAGTTCGTATTGCAAACATTGCGGATGTTTGCTGCCACGGAAGAATCTGCATTCTGAACAGGTATGCTGATAAGCTGTACCGCCAGACCGCTTATACATTTCGCTTATCTTTCTCATAGAATCACTCGCTTTACTCTTGACTTTCCTCTCGCTTTCTTCTTGAAGATACCATTTTTAACACAATCCCTCGGATCACATCCTCTGCTATGTTCTTCAATCAAGATATAATCACAGGTTGCATTTGTACTCCATGCATTTTCGCTCTTGCTGTAATAGTCGCATTTCGAGCATTGCCTCCGCTTTAAGACTATAATTTCAGTGCTTTTTAATTCTCTCCATGGTTTTCTATCTGGCAATTTTCCGCACCTCCCAATCTGGCAGTATCTATAATTTTTAAAAGGTCTGGACTTAGTTTTCTTCGCTCTTGTTCTCTTTGCACTTCTGCCCGGTACGTCCTTTGAAAATTTGACTGAACTACACTCCACCATGTACCATCCACATTTTCAGATACCGCCCATTCTCTAAGTTGTGTCGGGCTTGATACTGCTTTCTGAATGATTTTTGGAAGCTTATCAAACTCTGTTTCTGCATTATATGTAGAGTTCTGAATAGCTTTGCATACCTTTTCCCAGGCTTCTGTTTCGTTCAGTTCGTCAGACTGTGGGTTAAGACTCCCGGCGCATTGCCGTAACGCCGCTATTGTTGGTTCTTTCCACTCTGTCTGCATATATTTCTTCAAACCAAAACTCAACATTTTATAGTCAAGGTCTTTCAGTAATCCGTACCAAGTATCAAAAGCATATTGATCTGGCAGAAATGATGGAGAAGTATATACAGCTTTCATTGCCTTTACCAGTACCGCCCATTCTTCCCTTGTCATACCCAATTATCCACCTCGCTTACCCTGTTTTGGATTTTCTCCATGTAGCTGCACGGTCTATTCGTAGACTTGTCTGCGTATTGCCCTTCAAATACTTTTGCGAAATTTCCAGGCTTTAAGAACCAGTCAAACGTAACCATCCAGCCATTTTTATTTTGCCCTTGCAGGAATGTGCTGTGTCGAATATTTTCAATCGCTTCCAGAATATCTTCAACACAGTTCTGACGGATTCTAGCTTTTACTGCCTGTTCTCGTTTTGGTGTCATTCTTTTTACAGGAGTGATACCAAATTCTTCCAGAGTATTCCATTCATCAATGATTCGTTGGACGTCAGTCTGACGAATAGTATCTTTAGATACTATTAAATCATTTATATCTTTTTCTTTATCTTTATCTAATTCTGTATCTAAATCTAATTCTAAATCTTTATCTTTATTCTTATTCTGTTCCGTTACAGTAATGTTACTGTAACGTTTCTGTAACGTTACATCATCTTTCTTGCAAAGCAATGCGGCCTTATTTTTTTGACGTTCACGATATTCTGCAACCCTTTTTCTGTTTTGATCACGTATTTTCTCCAATTCGTCTGCACTTTGATGCTCTTCCCAGCCGGGAATAGAAAGTAATTCAGAATCTCTGGTAATCATCCCGAACTTTTCCAGAACTGTTAATGCTAATTGAATAATGCTTTCCTCAAAATCCAATTCATCTGCAAGCATTTTTGTTGTGTATGGAATATTTTCAGTGAGGAAAATAATTCCGTTTGAATTGCATCTGCCAGCCATTGTCAAAAGCATTACCCAAATAAGAACAATATTGTTTCCCTCTGGCATTTTCCTTATTTGCTTAATTTTTCGGTTGCTAAACATTTCAATCTCAATTTTAATCCAGCTTACTTTAGCCATTAATGTAATTGCCTCCTCCAATTCCTGGATTTTTCAAAAGTGTTTATCTCAATTCAACTTCAATTCCATTGATTTTCAGTTCTCCATTTACCGGAATTACAAGAGATGGAACACCGTTTATTTCTTTCAATTCAATCAGAGAAATTTTATCTGGCTGTATGCAGATTGTTGCATCTGGTGTTACAATTTTTGCAGTTTTTGAATTATGGATATTGTCAAGGGCAACAGGCTCATTGCTGAAATACATTTCCCAGTTTTCTTTGAAATCCGATAACTTCTCGTCTGGAACTCCGCAATATCCAAAAATCTGTTCCATTTCGTCACATGATACGGTTATCATCTCTGGGCTGTCTTTCTTCTGTTCTCTTACTTCCTGCAAAGATTCAATTAGGCTTTCAGTGAAATTGAATGTTGTATTTCCTTCGAAATTGTCCATGATGAAATCCGAAAAGACATTGCTCTCATTTCCCGGTATACGTGGAATTGGTGTACCAAGAACGTTTTCGATGAAGTCTGGATGAATATTCTTTATGTTTTTGTTGAAATACAAGGTTCCATGAATATCAGTACTTCTGTCATTGAATACAGGGAATAAGAATCCTGTTTCTGGTCTTGAGACTACCCAATCACGAATTCTGTCTTTGATGTTATTTTCAGCCACATCATAGCTAAGCCCAGCCTTTGAAAGATTCACCGGGCAAATGCTGCACAGAATGTGTTCATAAATTTCTTCTGAAGCATCGCTAATTTCTGTTCCATCTGAAGCTTTCCCGGGAATGTCGTATACTGCATGGATGAGAACTATGTAGTAATTTTCGTGATAATC
>OIYG01000234.1_pt1 | contig 60277 bp, 49 predicted proteins | sample 1587861 | NCBI WGS metagenome assembly OIYG01 (sample SAMN03283272) | human gut metagenome | biome: human-associated habitat; material: feces | host: Homo sapiens | place: Peru | collected 2012
AATATGTATATCTATTACTTACATTCCATTCATTTTTACCAGTACCAACTTTTTTAAATTCTATAAATTCTTTTCCCTTATTATCATTCAAAAATTTTACTACCTTGTCCATTGATACTATAGGATAATCTTGACCACTTAAAAGTATATAATAATCATATATTTTATTTTTTCTTATTTCTTTAAGTGAAGATATTATTGAATTAATTATACTAGAATCACCCCATCTTACATCATATCTATTTTTTATCATCGTGGCATTTTCAAATTTATCAACTAAAAATTTCTTATCTACATGAACATAGATATCAACGTTTTCATTTTTTAAAGCATTAATTAATCTTTGTACTTGTTCTTTGTTTTTATGGGCATATACCAAAATAGCTATCATTAAAATATCCAACCTCCATACACAGCATTAGGATATAGTTTAAGCATTTCTTTCCACTGTACTATAAATAAATCTGCAAATTTATAAACTATTCTTCCTGTTTTAGTCCTTGTCTTTGAATTAGCAAATGTTTCAATAAATATTATTTTGCTTCCAAATATTTTTCCTATTAAACACATAGGTCCAGCAGTATGTGCTCCTGTTGAAACTATAAATTTAGGTCTCACTTTGATATATATATACAATGATATGAAACAGTTTGCAATTAATTTAAATGGATAAGTTATTTTCTTTAAAAAAGTAGTATAAGTTCCATATATTAAGAAAGACACTTTCTTAGGATATTTTTTTAATAGACTCATATTTGATTTAGTTTTTTCTGTAACCAAATAATAATCATACTTATCAAACATACTTTTTAGTTGCATTAGTTCTTCCAAATGTCCACCTGTTGAAGAAATAAATAGTACTTTCTTTTTCTTCATATTATCTCCTTTCATTACAATTACATTTATTTAAATTGTCAATATCATCAAATAATTTTATCCAGTCCTTAACAATATTTTCAATTTGAAATTTTTTAGAATAATCTTTACAATTTTTTGATAAATTTATTAAAGTGTCTGGATTTTTCATAAGTTCCTTTAACTTTTTGATGTAATCTTCTCTATCGGTAGCTATAATACCAGTTTTATCATTAATTATCTCTTCTGTTACAGATTCACCAAAATTAAATGTAACTGTAGGCACTCCACATTCATTAGCTTCTAAAACTGTAAGTGAAAATCCTTCATATCTTGACGTATTCAAATTAATAGAGGCTTTAAGTAGTTCATTTTTTGAATTATTAGTTACACCCATTAATTTAATTTGTTTAGTATTCTTTATCTTGCTTAGTAAATAATCATGTTCTACTCCATCACCATATATTTCTAATTTCCAGTCAGAAAATCTTTTATCTTTAAAGACTTCTTCTGCCATATCAATCATTTTATCAATACATTTTTCTTCAGATAATCTAGACACCGCAATTAACTTCTTATTTTTAACTACATCAGCAATTTTTTCAGTTTTAAATCTAACAGCATTATATATAAAATAATTATTCTTAAATCCACATTCAACAGCCTTTTCCATCGTAGACTCAGTTAACCATAAAAACTTTACTCTACCATTATATTTGTATAAAGTATTCTTTGTAGCCCTATGATTTATTGCATCTAAAAATGAAGAATGCTGTTCATGAATAGTTCGTGATAAATATTCTTTAGGTATCATATCTAGTAGTTGATAATGTGAAGTAATAATATAATCAGGATTTTCCAAAATAATATATTCTTGTAATTTTTTAACATCAACATTAAATTTTCTATCATATTTTAATCTTGATACCAACATATTAAAAGCTTTTATTATCTTGCCTTTTTTTATAGCCCTAATTATATCTTGAGAATGATAAGTACCCCAAGCATCATTCTCATTTATAGTTACAACTTTAAGATTCTTATCATGCTCTAATGTTAAATTATTTTGTTCATTTCTAAATGATACTATAGAAACATTATAATCGTTTTTTAAAAGTTCTTCACCAACTAGTTTATTAACTTGACATACACCACCATAATTTTTTCCAATAGTTTGTAAAAACATAACCTTTTTCATATTATCACCACCTACTATTTTTAACTATTCACTTTTTCTTGCAAATAACATTTTAAATCTCTTAATAAATTCTATTTCTTTAAGTAAATAAAATACACCAAATATTATTACAGCATTTATTATTGTAAATATTGCAAATACTAAAAACCAAACAATAATATTATTTATACTAAATAAACTAATAATATAATAACTTCCTATTAAATCCACTATATATAGTATAAAAAATTTAATATTCTTAATAAAGTACTTTGAAGGTGAAACTTCAAATATATTTTTATGCACTACAACTGTCTTTAAAATATATTCAGCAATAAAAACTGATATAAATGTAGCTATAAGTACTCCTGATATTCCTAAGAAATTAACTAAAACTAATGAAAGAATTAAATTAACAATAGTATCAGTAAGAGCACATAACTTAGTCTCTTTATATAATCCACCCGCAGATACAAATAAAGTTGTATCCATTTTAACTATAAAAATGAATAATATAGACGAAAATGATATTGCTATTAAAAAGCTAGTAGCAATTTCTCCTTCATACCAAATATCTATAAAATCATTTATAGCAAGTGTTAAAGGAACACATATAACTATAGCAATAAAGAAGAGCATTGAATCAAATTCTTTGTATAATTCATATACTTTCTTTTTTGAAGTCGCCAAAGAATTACCAACAATTGCAGTCATCGAAGACTCTATCTTTCCTAATATATTTTTTAACATATTTATGATATAATTATAAGCAGAATATATAGCAACTGACTTTAGCCCCATAAAAGAAGAAATAATTAAAGTATCAATATTAGAACCAACTAACCCATTAATTTTATGAAATATCAAAGAATTTATATATTTCTTAAAACTAAAATCTTTTTGTTCTTGTCTTAGTTTAATATCAGGAAATTCCTTCTTACATATATACATTTCTGCCAAGTTAGAAAGTAATTTAACAACACTATGCATAACAAGTATAAGTTCAAATTTAATACCACATAATAACATTATTATTTCACAAATCGATAGTACAATTTGCCCAATTTGATTAGTTAAATTATATATATATTTTTTTTCTTTAACTTCAAGTAAACAATTATAAGGAACAAAGAAATATCCTATAACATTACTTAAAGAGAATAATAAGAAAGTTAATATAATATACCAGTAGTCAAAAGAACAATCTTTAATTAAAAAAGGGACAAAGAACGAAACTAACAATGATATAGTAAAAATAGCAATTCCTATCAATGAAAAACTCTTAAGTGCTCCTGCTAAAAGAGCATTAAATTTCTTTTTATCACCTTCAGCATTTGGCTTATATAATGAGAATAAAACAGCATTTGATAGTCCACCATCAACTAGTGCAACATAGACCATTACTTGTGAAAATAATTGATATAATCCAAGTGTTTCATCTCCAAATACTTTAATAAATAATTTGATTTTATATATACCAAGTATAGAAATTATCAATAGTGGAACGACATCAGTTATAAAATTTAATAGTGTTTTTTTTGTTTTCATGTAATCTACCTCTTCTCTACTTCTTCATATTTAATCTTATTATTGGTCTTTATTTTTTAATTTATAATAAATTTTAGCCATCGTACGATTAAACAATACAAGATATATTCCCTTTAAATTAGTATAAAAATATTTATTTTTACGATATTTAGGAAAATTTTTCTTTACATTTTGAATAGCAGTATCAACCGCCTCCATATAGTCATTATAATTATACCTACTAGCCTGTTTAATAAAAGTAGCATAAATATATCTAACATAAGAATATTCTAATTCATTTTTATATTCTTTATATAAATTATTTTTTTTATAATATTCTATTATACCATTCCAATTATCAATATAATGATATATCTTTCTATTTATAGTATTAGTTATAGAACCATCTCTTTGGACATATTGATTAAAATGTTCATGAATAGTTCCTATACTTTTTACACTTGGTAGTAATCTATATATAAATTCAACATCTTCAAACCATACACCCTTTTTAAATTCAATACCATTATCAAATAATTTTCTCTTAAAGATCTTATTCCATGCCGCAGGATATATATTTAACATACATTTTTTGATGTTTGTAGTATCAGTAGGAACATTCGAAGAAGCCGGTATAACTTTATTAGGATATACATAATTTAAATCACATACAACCATATCAAAATTACCACTCTTAGCCTTTTCATACATTTTTTTATACATATCCTCAGTAACATAATCATCACTATCTAAAAATGCTATATACTCTCCCTTAGCTTTCTTTATACCATAATTTCTAGCATCAGATAACCCACCATTTTCTTTAATATACGATTTCATATTAGGATATTCTTTAGTATATTTATCAATAATCTTTTGACTATTATCTGGTGAACCATCATTAACAATTATTACCTCAATATCCTTTAATTTTTGCTTAGCTAAAGTATTTAAACATTTATCTAAGTATTTTTCAACATTATATACCGGTACTATTACACTAACTTTTATCATTATCCAACTCCTAACTATTTATTAGTTATTTTTTTAATTAGCTTTAATAACAATATATTTTTATTATAAGCCAAAGTACAAATTAATTTTAATTTAAAACTTGATTTTTTATAATACTCATTATTTTTCCAATCTGGAAAATATTCCTTAATAATATTATGTATTTTATATATATATTCTTTTCCATTATCATAATTTAGAAATCTTAATGATGCTGTTCTTAGTAAATGAGTAATATACATATATTCTATTTCCTTAGGAAATTTATTTTCCAATAAATTTTTATTGGATTTTAAAACATCAAATATATCAAGTAATTTTTTATTAAATACATTTTGTTTCATTATAGAGCCATCACGTTGTACGTAGTAATATAATCCTTCAGAAACAAAGCCTACCTTTTCAGTTATATTTACTACTTTTGGAGTCATTTCTAAATCCTCATAATAAATATTTTTCTTAAACTGTATTTTATCAAAAATAGTCTTTTTAAATAGTCTAGTACAAGCCATTGGAGGAGATATAATATAATTACAAACATCATTATCAGAATAATTATTATTTGACTTTATAAGTATCTCACTGCCATTATCATATACATTTATACTATCACATACAACAACATCTAAATTTTGTTTAATAGCATAATTATACATTTTTTCAAGCATATCATTTTTTATATAATCATCACTATCAACAAAAGAAATGTATTCACCCGTTGCCTTCTTTATACCATAATTTCTTGCATCAGATAAGCCACCATTTTCTTTTATATAAGATTTAACATTTTTATATTTTTTTGTATATTCGTCAATAATCTTTTGACTATTATCTGGAGAGCCATCATTAACAACTATTATTTCTACTCCATTTAAGGTTTGTTTAACTAATGAATCTAAACATTTTTTTAAATATTTTTCAACATTATATACCGGTACAATTACACTAACTTTCATATTTTTTATTTCCTTCCCGTTCAATGCATAAAGTCAAAGACAAAATCAACATTGGACTTGTCCAACCAAATAAATGGCCTGAAAAATAACATAAAACTAAACCAAAAAACGAAGATATTAGGCATAAACAATACTCATATCTAAAATTATATTTATTAAATGCATTAGCAAAATTATACATAAATAGTGCAATATATGGACCAACAAGTAACAAGAAACCCACTATTCCAAATAGATAATATTGATAAACATAATCTCTCTCTATATCCATAAAGTCTATTGTATAACCTAATCCCAAAAGAGAATCAAATTTATTATCATTTCTTTTTTCTATTCTTTCAATAATATCCGCTTTTAATATCCTATAATCATTATTTAATTTCTTATCTCTTTTTGCCATATTATACCAAAAGTCACGATCATTTTTAATATGATATAATTCATAAAACACTGTAGCAATTTTAAATGTTCCATTATTATCACTAAGTAATTTTTCAAACTCATCATCAGATAAATCACTATCTAATTTTTGATAAATTAATCTTTCATCTTCTGTTGTCTTCTCTCCCTGATCACTTACTCCTGAACTAAATGAAACTCCGCTTGATAACATATGTCTAAATGGTGATATATAAAACCATGTAGCAGAAAAAATTGCAATAAACAAGTACATCAGTAGATACTTCTTATCAAATTTTTCTTTAGATAAAAATACAAAAAATAAATATATTATTAAAGAACCAAATACTACAAGTAGTGATCCAATTGAAGCTACTTTAGTACCAACAATTATCATAGAGGTTATCTGTAATATCACTAATAATAAGTTCTTAATCTTTTTATTAGTATATAAATTATAAATATTTATAGGAAGTAACATTACAAGTATAATTGAAATTTGATTTGCTGATGGAAATAATCCCATAGTAAACAAATGTCTAAAATTATCTTTATAGATAAATACATCAAAGAAATTAGTACTATTAACAAGATAATTAGCAGTATCTTCAGGATAAGAGCTATAAGAAATTCTAAATATATTTGAAACAACTATAAGTCCAGAAATAAAACATACCAAATATTTTACTATTCCTAAATAATATTGTTTATTAAATATATTCTTATTTTTCCACAAAGTAACAATTAACATAAGTGGAAGCATATAAACTCTAAATATATAATAAAGTTCAACAAAAAAGTTTGGATTAGCCTTCTCATAAATACTAGTATTAAAATTATAAATATGCAAACAATGTAACACTAAGTATATACCCAGAAATATTACATACAAAATAGCACCTTTTTTAAAGTCAAATTTATTTTTAATAATCGAAGTGATAAAAGCAAGTGAAATCAAAAATATATTTACAAATTCAATCAAAGCAATATTAAATATTTCAATATCTTTTAAATCAGTACCTCTAATTATATCAATCAAAGGTAATAAAATAAATACTAAACTTATAGAATATTTAATAATTCTATCTTTAATTTTCATTCTTATCATCTCCAAAACTTAAGTAAACCTTGCCATGTCCAATTCTATCTTCTTCTGGAGGAAGTTTCATATAATCACCAAATATTTCAGTTAAATTTTTATGATATCCACTAGGAACAGTAAATTCAGTATCTTCAAATTTAACTTTTTTCATACTATTAAATGGCTCTTTTAAAAATTTAATTTCTGCTCCACCATCCAATGAATAATAATACTTAGAATCAGATTTATATAAGCAAAAATATTCAATGTTTTTTATTACTATTTTATTTCTTATTTTTTGTGGCAATATTCTAACAATATTTGATAAAATCTTTCCAATTATTCCATAATTATTATATCTACTTTTATTATTTTTAATATTAGTTTCAATTAATAATCTAAGAAACTTATATCTTCTAGTAAACTTTTTTTCTTCACTTCTACTATTGGGGTATTCTAGTAAAGGAAAAACATCAATAAAAATACCATTATTAATATCATTATTTTCCCATCCATCTTCGACAAAAATAGTATTGTTTAGTCTAATTTTATCCCAAAGTAAATAATAATTCTTTTCTGTTTTTAAAGTTTGATAAAAATATTTAGTAGTATCTGCCTTTTCATTAAATATTTTTTGCAGTTTTAAAAAGTCTTCTCCACTTACAAAAACATCAACATCGTCATCCCAGGGAATAAATCCATGATGCCTTATTGCTCCTAATAAAGTACCATAAGCTAAATAATATTTAATATTATTTTCTTCACAAAATTCAGCGAAATACTTCATTATTCCCAATTCTTTTTTATGCAACTTATCAATATTTTTATTTTTATCTATAAATTTCATCTTGTTTACCTCCATTTATGTAACAATTACCCTATATATTTAATAAAATCATTCATCGTAGTATAAGTTACGACAACAAACCTTGGAAGTCTAAATTTATCACTTCCTACTTTGGTTAAATTATCACTTTTACTACTTTCACCTGCAAAAGCCATAGTAAATCCAGCTTCTTTTGCTATTTCAATTGAATAATTATTATACTCATAAAATGGATAACATAAAACTGTCGAACCATTTAACTTTTCTCTACTAGTTTTTAAATCATTTAATATTTGATTTCTTGGTAAGCACTTAATTCCCCCACCTTGTCCACCAGGACACTTACCACCAGTATGTAATTTATCTGTATGCGAATGTAATTCAACATATTCACTTTCATAATCCTTAGGATTATAATCTCCTGTTATCAAAAATAATGTACCATTTAATTTATATTCATTTAGTAGTTCTATACCAAGTTTTGATCTCCAACCATCATCAATAGTAATAACTACACTCTTAGGAAGTTGTAACTTACCATCAATATATAATTCTAACTCTTTCATTTTCAAAGTAAATATATTATTATCACGAATATAGTCTAAATGTTTCTTAAATTGACTTTTAGAATGACAAATTTCTTGATTACATTCAGATTGCTTTTCAGTATCGTCATCCCAAAAGAAGTGATAATTAAATGTACCAATTCCCTTAGTATTTGTTTCATCCGTATTATGATTTTCTATAACCTCTACTTCATTCTTTTTAACTTCATATAATTCATTATTATATTCTACATAATACTCATTATCTTCTTTTATATAAATTGGTAGAGACATTTCTTTATTAAAAGTATAAATCAAATTTCCATCTTTATATAAACTAACACTATCACTTTTAACATTCTGATTAAAAGGTATATATCTCTTATATCTAGTTTCTTTTTCAGGAAGACTTTCACTACTCCTATCGACACTATCATAATCAATATAATATTCTTCATCCAAACTATCAATAGTAAAATACTTCGTATTTTCATCTATTTCTTGTTCCTTTAAAGATAATAACACACCTTTTTCAATAGTACCTACCTTATTATATTCCTTATCATATATTGCACTATTTTTATTAGTTATTACAATCTGATTAAAATGAGAATTAATATTGCTAATTCTTTCCTTTAACTTATTTTCTTTATTACTAATATATAAATATCCCAAAATACCAATTATTAAAATAACTATTAATAATATAATCAAAGTTACTACTATTTTATTTTTTTTATGATAATTTCTCATATAAACTCTCCAATCATTATAACAAAATTATACTATATATTTTCATTATTAGCAAGGCAAGAAAAAAAGATATTTATAATTAGTAGTTATAAATATCAATATTGACAAATAGATTGTCAATTTAAAATTATCCAAAGAATACATTTTTACATTTTTGTATACTATATTCTATATTTTTTATCATCGAATAATATTTTTATACATCATAAGTTTTATCTATTGCTTTTAACTCATTAAAAGTATCTATTTCTATTATATCTTCTTTTTTACATTCTCTTAAATATATTTTATAATTACTTTTTTTCACATCAAGCATTACTTGTTCCCAATATTTCTCCTTACCTCCAGGAGACATAAATACTTCTTCTATATCAGTTTCAATCTGCTTACCATCTTTTGCATCATAATAAGATATACCACACATCTGATAACAATCTAATCCGCCTAATTTTTCTTTAGTAATAATGCCATTTTTAGTTTCAAGACACCAATCATCACTTCTATCTACTTTAAAGCCTAAAAAGTTAGAATGATACTCATATTTTCTTATTAAATTTTGATTATATAAATATAGATCTGATTCTAAGACATATGAATTAGAAAACATCCCTCTTACCAAATAAGCCGAAGAAATATTATTTGCTTCATTGTACTTTTCATTATATATAAATTTTATATTAGGATATTTTTTTAACAATATTTCAAATTGTTCATTTAAATATCCTGTTATAATAATTATTTCTGGAATTTCAGCCTTCACAACCGCATCTAACAATGTCTCAATTATTTTCTTGCCATTAACTAATACTAATGGCTTTGGTGTATTAAGAGTTATTGGTACCAATCTTGAGCCAAAACCAGCCGCTAAAAATATAGCTCTTTTTACTCTATATGGTTCTAATTCCTCTAAACCTTTTTTAGTTATGATATTATTTTCGTCTATTAGCTTATTAGCTAACAAATAAGAAATAGTTTTATTTACCGTTCCCAAAGAAAGATTAGTTATCTTAGATATTTCTCTTTGAGATAATATTCTTTTTTCTTTTTCAATACAAACCAATATTTCAAATTCATTATATGTTAATTTCATATTTCCACTTCTTTCTATCTTCTTTTCTATTTATTAAATAAATAGTTCCTTTTACTATTAAATTAAAGAATAATATTATTAATGATACAATAGCGGCCTCTCCTAGCATCATATTGCCTTCATAAGTATTTATCATTAATGACAAAGGCATTGTATCAGTATTAAATAAAAATGCTACTGCCGATATTGTTACCATTGAATTAATAAAGAAATATGCTATCATTTCCCTTATTGTTATCTTACTACATGGTATTATTACATCTTTTATTATTCTAAATGTACTTATATCACAAGTCTTTGCCACTACTTCATAATTGTGATTTATCTTTTGTAAAGCATTATATGCCATTAAATATGGAGAAGCAATAAAATGTATTATATTTACAATAATCATTATAATAAATGTATTATAAATAAAACTATCTTTAAAACCTATAGTATATGATAATCCAAGTACTACGCCAGGTATAGCAAGCGACAATATTGCTAATATATGTATTACCTTTGCCATTTTACCCTTTATTCTAGCAGTTACATAAGCCGCTAAATATGCTATAAATGTACCAAATATTGCAACTAAAGCAGCTATTAAAAGCGAATTAAATATATACTTCCCAATATCATTTGATAGTACATACTTAAAGTGTTTTAAAGAAAAACTTCTATTAATAACAAAATTATCTATAAATGCATAATAAACAAATGAACCTATTACCATAAAAATAAAAATTATTATTAAATATAATAACACAGTAAATACTATATCTCTTATTTTGTTATTAGTTATATTATAACTCTTATCTTCAAATTCTCCACTACTATAGTCTTTAGAAAAACTATCAAACAAAAATGATATAATTGCTGGTATTAGCAAAAATAATCCTATCATTGTACCCTTTGAAAAATCTAACAATCCAATTACTTCTTTATATAAAAATACTGGTAATGTCAAAAATTTTCCTCCAATCGATAGTGGCACGCCATAATCAGTAAATATTAATGTAAATACTGCAAATAATGCTGATAATAAAGGTTTTTTTAGATAACATAAAGTCACTTTTTTAAATGTTTGCCAACCATTTAGTCCTAACACCTTGGCGGTATTATACATATTATTATCTATATAATTAAAGCCATCATCAAGCATCAAGAAAGCCACTGGAAAAGAATACATTATTGATCCCACTATCACTCCAGGAAAACCAATTATATTAAAACCAAATATTTTTGAAATTATCCCATTAGTTCCAAATAAATTAATTAAACCAAGCCCATGAGATATAGAAGGAATCAGCATTGGTATTGTTAATAATACTTTTAATACTGCCCGATGCTTTATATTAGTTCTATTTAAAGTATACGCAAGTAAGTATGCAATCATTATTGATATTATAGTAGATATAATAGTGACAAATAACGAATTAGTTAAAGCTTCTTTAAATGCCTTTGAAGTAATTAAACTACCAAAATTAGACCATTCTACTCTCAGAAGCATTCCAACCAAAGGATAAAAAACAGTTATCAAAAAAAATATTAAAACTAAAATACTAACTTTACTTTTCTTTTTCATTATAAATCAATTCCTGTACATTTTTCTATTGAAGATACTTTTTCTATTAAATGATTTGTTACAAAATTTCTTACATAATCATTTTTAGGATGATTAAATATTTTATTTGGAACATCTATTTGCTCTATTTTACCATTATTCATTACCATTACTCTATCAGATAAAGAGAAAGCCTCCTCTTGATCATGAGTAATATATATCATTGTCGTTTTAAATTTCTTTTGAATATCTTTCAATTCTTTTCTTAACCCTAATCTATTATCAGCATCTAAAGCACTCATTGGTTCATCAAACAATATTATATCAGGCTTTAAAGCCAATGTCCTTGCTATAGCCACTCTCTGCTGCTGTCCTCCTGATAATTCATGAGGATATTTTTTAATATGTTCTTCCATATTTACTACTTTTATCATTTCTAATGCTTGCCTTTTTGCTTCTTCCTTATTTTTTAATTTTAAATTTAACGCATACATAACATTATCTAAAACTGTCATATTAGGAAATAAAGCATAGTTTTGAAAGACTATGCCCATTCCTCTTTTTGCTGGATCGACCTTTGTTATATTTTCTTTTTTCTTAAATATTTGTCCAGAAGTTGGTTTTTCTATTCCAATTAAAATTTTTAGCAATGTTGTTTTACCACATCCTGATGGTCCTAATATTGATAAGAATTCTCCATCATTTACTTCAAAACTAATATTGTCTAAAACTGTTTTTTTATTATATACTTTAACTAAATTCTTTATTTCAAGATTAACCATTTACTTCTCCCCATTTCTCAATTAATCTTTCTTTTACTTCTGTACTATCGATTCCTTCCATATTAGCATCTTTTAAATTTTCTGGATAATTCTTTATTTTATTTTCTTGATCTTTTAATATTTTATCTGGCATATAATTTTCCTTATCAAATCTACCATAATCTTTAATTAACCAATTAAACACTTTTGCTACATCTTCGTTAGTTTCTCTTCCTTTAATAATACCACAAGAAGTTGTATTATAAGGAGAACCAGTATCTAATTCTATAATACTAAAATCATATCCCGCATTAATTGCTTCAACGCCTTGAGCAGTCATTCCCATTGCTATTGCTATTTCACCTTGTTTTAATAAATTTGTAGGGCCTGATCCTGATGTTGTAAATTCTCTTAAATTATTCTTTAATTTTTTAAAATACTCTATAGCGTTATCTTCACCCATAATATTTACTACATTTAGATAGAATGCATACCCAGTTCCAGATGTCTTTGGATCAGGCATTGCAATTAAATCTTTATACTCTGGTTTCAATAAATCTTCATATGTTTTTGGTACACTCAAATTATGTTCTTCAAAATACTTATTATCTATAATTAAATTCATAGTATACTTAACCCAAGTTAAATAATTAGTTGCTGTATTTACCCCATCTAGATAAAAACTTGTATCAAAACTTGATAAATTTGCAAAATTATCTTGAACTTCTTTCATATGAGCTGTTTCTAAATCTAACACTATATCTGCTTCAACCTTTGAACCTTCGTTTTTTATTTTAGCAGCACTATTTCCAGTTGCCATATATTGAACGACAACATTTAAATCTGGAAATTCCTCTTTAACCATTTCAATCAACTTTTGATTTCTTTCTTCTTCCATACTAGTATATATTACTACCTTGTTTTTACTTTCACAACCAGTTAATAATACTAATACAAAAAGCATTGCCATTAATAACATTTTCTTCTTCATATCTGTTCCTACTTTCTAGAACCAATTCGTTCATAATTAGATTATACCATCTTTTTTTGAACATAGCAATATAATTAAAAAAATGTATGTATAATTCTTGATCAGTACAGCTGCTATTTTTATCACACACAGTAAAATAAAAAGAATAGAAAAAATCTACCCTTTATTTAAACTATCTTACCTTACACTTTATTTTAGAACTATTATCTACAACTACCCTTCCAATAGAATTATAATATACATTATACTTTTCTATATCTAATAGTTTATAACAATTTCTACCATCATAAATTCTCGGAGTCTTCATTAATTCCTCATACTTGGCTATATCATATTCTTTAATCGTAGGCCATTCAGTCATAATAAGAACTGCCTCAGTATCCATAATAGTACTATCAATATCAGTAAAATAACTAATACTTCCTACTGTTCCATCATTCTCCAATTTATATGAAATTCTCTTTTTAAAGCTTTCGATAGATATTGGATCATATGCTTTAATTACTGCACCAGCATCTAATAATAATTCAATATTATATATAGAAGGGGCTTCTCTCAAATCATCAGTACCAGATTTAAAAGTTAATCCAAGTACCGCAATACTTTTTCCCTTTAAACTGTCAAAGTCACTTAATAATTTTTCATATAATTTAATTTTTTGACTTTCATTAATATCAATACAAGCCTTAACAGTTTTAAGTTCCGCTCCAACTTGTGCACTCAAGTAATGAAGAGCTTTTGTATCTTTAGGAAAACAACTTCCACCATATCCTATACCAGCATTTAAAAATTTATTACCAATTCTAGAATCAAATCCCATTCCCTTTGATACATCTTCAATATTAGCTCCAAGTTTTTCACATAAATTTGCAATTTCATTAATATAAGAAATCTTTAATGCTAAAAAGTCATTTGAAGCATACTTAATCATTTCTGCACTTCTTCTATTTGTAGATAATAAAGGCACATTATATGGTTCTTTAGTTAATGGTTCATACATTTTTAGTAATACCTCTTTTGCTTCCTTGCATTGAGTACCAATTACAATTCTTGAAGCATAAAGCGTATCTCTTACTGCAGTACCTTGAGCCAAAAACTCAGGATTACTAGCAACATTAATATTAATTCCATCTCTAACATTTTCCTTTAAGTATCTTTCAACTTCATCATTAGTACCAATAGGAACAGTAGATTTAACTACTACAACCACATCTTTTTCTACTGATTTAGCAATTTGTTCACATACGCCATAAACATAATCTAGATTAGCAGAACCATCCTTTCTTTCAGGAGTACCAACACCAATTATAATAACATCTGCATCCTTATATGCACTCTTATAATCAGTAGTATAATTAAGCCTACTACTATTTTCTTGCATAAGTTCTTCTAATCCTTGCTCATAAATAGGACTTATGCCATTACGCATCTTTTCTATTTTCTTTTCATCTATATCAACGCAAGTAACATTATGCCCAATATTAGCTAATGCTACGCCTGTTACCAACCCTACATATCCTGTTCCAGCTACTGCTATTTTCACTTCTATTACCTCCATCATGTATATACATCATAACATTATTTAGCCTTGAAATCAACCCTAATTAATACTTAAATTACCACTAGTAGGATAAATTTGAATATAAGTATTCCCATCATTAACAACCAGTTCCTCACCACTAGCTTTTATTTTATAGATAGTTTTATCATTTTTGCCACTCTTACTCCACGTAATAGGTATACTATAACCATTAGATACATAATAGCCTTCACCACTACCAACATTATCTATCTTTTGATAAGCACAGTACCCATGATCACAATAATTAGAATAATTAACACCATATATAATAATATTTTTAACCTTATATTGTTCTCCAGTTACTAAATCAACATTCTTAGTATCATTCATACTTCTTAAATACACTTTATTTTCACTATCATAAGTATAATTAGAAGTTCTATAATCAGAATATTTAACACTAACATTATTAGCTACACTACTACCATCTAATTTAGATAAATCTATTTCTTCAGCACTATATTTAAGTAAACTTTTAGTTTCAGTAGTAGTTCTATATTTTCTATTACTAGTTCCTTCACCTAATAACTTGGTAGAAGTAAATAATTTATGCTCCCAAGCTCTATTTAAAGAAGTATCTCTAAAGCCATATTGACCATCTACATCGACATCATTAATACCTTCACTAGCTATTCTCTTTAAAGCATCTTCTGCTCCTCCAGCATGACCATATATAGCATCATTTTCATATACATAGTCCAAATACTGTATTCTTGCACTTCTAACAGAACCAATTTTATCTACATCAGTGTCTTTAAACAAAGCCATCATTCTAGTGATACCACCCTCAACCATAAGTTCATATACAATATATGCTTTATCAAGTCCAGCCTGTGGTAATGCCTCATTATGACAATTAATCATAACAGCATAAGGTCTAGTATTACTATCAACATCAATTATAGTAACTTTCTTATCTTCCTTCAATTCTTCCTTAACATCATCTTTTTTATCATTATCAGGTATAGTACCATTATTTTTATTGTTTATAATAAAATATATTCCCACACCAATACCACATAATACAATAACACCAAGTATAATAAATAAAATTAGTTTGTTATTTTCTCTCTTTCTCATAATACCTCCATAACAACATTTTATCTACTTTAAGTATATCATATAAAAGAAAAAATACAAACTAATTTTTGTATTTTATTCTTCATTATCTTTTTTATACCAATTAATAAAGTTTTCAATTCCATCTTTAAAACTAGTTTTAGGTTCATATCCTAACATTTTTTTAGCTTTTGATATATCAGCATAAGTTCTATCAACATCACCAGGTTGCATAGGCAAAGTATCAATATCTGGAGTTACTCCAAGTACATCACCAATAACATTAATCATATCTTTCAAACTAATAGGATTATTACTACCCAAGTTAATTATTTCATAAACATCATTATTATTCATTACATAATCACAAGATTTACATATACCATCTACTATATCATCAACATAAGTATAATCTCTGGAAGTACTACCATCACCATACATAGGAATAGATTTACCATCGAGCATAAGTCTAGTAAATTTATTAATTGCTAAATCAGGCCTTTGTTTAGGTCCATATACTGTAAAGAATCTAAGCATTATAATATTCATATTATTAAGTTTATGATAAACATGAGCCATTACTTCATTAGCCTTTTTAGTTGCGGCATAAGGACTAATAGCATAATCAACAATCATATCTTCTCTAAAAGGAACTTCCTTACAATTACCATAAACACTACTGCTTGATGCCATAACTAAAGATTTAATATTATGTAATTTAGCCTCTTCTAAAATATTTTGAGTACCAATACCATTAACTTCTTGATATAATAAAGGATTCTCAATAGAAGGTCTAACTCCAGCCATCGCAGCAAGATGCATAACAACATCAATATGATTTTCATCAAATACTTTCTTTACATCTTCTCTATTTCTAATGTCTCCTCTATATAATTTATAATTATCATTATTAATAAAATTTTTAATATTCTTTTCTTTAATTTTAGGATCATAATAATCACAAAAATTATCAATAGTAACAACCTTATTTCCTTCTTTTAATAATCTTTCAGTAAGCGTAGAGCCAATAAATCCAGCTCCACCTGTAATAAAATACGTTTTCATTTTTTCTTTCTCCTTTTAGTATTGTTTTTTTTATCATTAGTAGTAAGATAATCTATCCAACCATCAGTAGGAATGAAATTTTTGTTATATTTTTCCTCACTACTTATTCCGTTTTGATCAATAAATTTATATTCCATTAATGAAGATATTTTAAATTTTTTTAATTTGTATCCCTCATTAATATATTTAATTTTTTTAGGATCAAACCCCATTATTTTGCAAATAGACCTATCCATATTTAATTGATTAAAGCTAGCTACTATTAGTCCAACTTCCTTATTTGATGGAATAAGTGGGCCTTCTTTTTCACCAGAAATAATCATATCTGCAACATTAAAAATAATTCTCTTTTTATTATTAGATAAAACACCATTTTTATCAGAATATAATAATATTTTATTTATATCAAGTATAGTTCTCCATATTGTATCATTTCCATACCAACTTCCTTCTTGAAATCTTTCTTTGTGAGTTAAAACCATCAATTTATAAAATACACCATTTATGAGGTAAATTATTTTGCTATGTGTATAAGAATAATTCTTAGCAACAGAACGACAATATTTAATAAAACTACTTTCTGGATATTCATCTCCATGACTAGCAACACTACCATTTCTATGATGCGGCAAATACTCTTTTTTACTATTTACTCCAACAAAGTTTTTCATAGAGGCAGTGATACCAGCTTTTCTATGACATTTTGGCTTTGGAACATTAATTATAACATCAGCATCAAGAATATCTTTAGCAATTAAATATTCATGTTTTCCTTGACAATGGTGACTATGCATGTACTTTAAGTTGTAATTTGTAATAGCATACTTTTTGTAATATTCATCAGTTTCAACCAAAGAACTATTTTCTCCAATATCAACTACAGTACATTCAATTTCTGGATTACTATTCTTTCTAAAATCTTTTAATTCAACCTTATAATTAAAATCATTATATTTTTTTATTGCCTCTTCTAAATTATATAACTTTATAACTTCGGCAAAATTGCATTCTTGTACAGGAGCATCGCCAACGATAATACTACCAGTACCATTTAAAGCAATTATTGTATAATCAATAATTGGTCTAATTATAGAAAAGTTAGTTATTAATGAATCGGTATTACCATCCAAAGATTCATTGATATGTTTCACTAAATTAGGTTTTATCACTACTTTATTATTTTTTTTAATAAAATCACCAAAAGGATTCCAATTTTTTTTACCAATATTCCCTTTATCGAGCCCCATTTGAATAAAAAGTCTACGAACACAATCGTATATATTAGAATCACTCTTAATATCAATGTTTAATCCCTCTGGATACACTGTTGATGGATTAAAAATATTGTCATTACTATATTTATATATCTTTGTATCAACAACATATACATCGTTATTTTTCATTGCTATTTTTCCTTTCCTTAATCATTTTTATTATATCATTAAAATCATTTCTAAATAAGATAGTATTAACTAAAAGTACAAAGACCGTAATTACTACAACAGTTATAACTGCCAAAGTCACCCATTTAATATAAGTATCAATATTAATATTAATACAAAAAATTTGAAATAACATAACTATTAACATTTCAATAAATGAAACAATTATTATTTTTAAAGAATTAATAAACTTAGTTTCTAATATTTTTGTAGAACCATAATATATAAAACCAAATGTTCTAATTGGCATAGATATTAAAGTACCGATAGCAACTCCTACTAAACCATATTTTTTAACTAGTAACACAGAAATTATTATATTAACCACTGGTTCTATAATAGAAAAAATCTTAGTTTCCTTAAAATGACCCTTAGCATATACAATAGTTGAATATGGATATCTTATAACAAAGAAAAACTCAGCAAAAACTAAAATATAGGCAAAAGTAGGAATAACATAATTAGCATCAACAAAATTTTTAGTATAAACTGAAACAAAAGGAACTATCAATATTAAAGTTGAAGCAAGCAATATTGTTGTCAATGTATAAAATATGAAAGAATACAAACTAAACTTATGTCTTACTTGTTCTGAATTCTGCGTAATTAGTGTTTTGCCAAAAAAAGCATCAATACCATTAGTTAAAGAGACAATCAAAGCACGAATACCATTCGTAATCAAAGCATAAACTGAATATATTGAAATATTTGTTAAATTACTAAATATAGTTAATAAAATAACATCTATACTAGATTGCACAGTTGATGCAATATGATGAATTAGTCCATCCCATTGTTTATCAAATTTATAAGTTGAATTATTGTTTATTTTATAATTATACTTTTTGTTAAAATACATTCGCATTATAATTGGTTTAATTATATATATAATTGAACCTGCTAACTTTACACATTGAATATTACAATTTAGTTTTATCAAAATAACAATAACAAGTAGGTTAACAATATAACCGATTGAATTTATATTATCAATAAAATAATTTTTTTGATCGGATTTCAAAAACAAATTATATGTCATACCTAAATAATATTCAGAAAAATATCCAATAGCAATAATTAATATTAATGATACGGTATATAAATATGAATAATTATTATTTATAAATCTTGGATATATGACACAAAGAAACAAAATGTATGCTAAAAGAACATATGATATTCTTTTAAAAAATAAATTAGCTTTACCCAATATATTTCCAACCTCTTCTTTATTTTTTTCTACCAAAGGTTTATAAAGAGCATTTTTTATAACAGGTCCTATACCACCCTCTAATAAAGAAATATAAGCTAAAAACTGTGCAATCGAAGAAATAAGGCCATTGACTTCAGAACCAAATTTTTTGATTATCATTACAGGAACGATAAATCCATATACTATAGTAATTGCCTGATAAATAAACGAAGAAAGAATATTTTTAATTATAGTTTTTTTATTGTTCATATCTAATCATTCCTTTTAGAAGGTAATTTAATTAAATCACCAATCTTTTTATCCCATTCCAATGGTTTAAACTCTTCATATCCATTTCCAGGATAAAATGTCATTTCACCAAAATATAGTTTCCCATTAATTTCATACCAATCAACTCGTACAAAAGGAATATTATTGGACAAAATTTTTGAAAATTCCAACATTAAATCATAGTTAAGAGGTTTTTTTATTTTTTTACTTGATGAAGGATAATGTCTTTCAAAAGGTAACTTATTCCAATCTAAGTCAAAAAAAGTAACCTTTAAACCATCTTTATACCGCTCACTACATGTAAAAGATAACTTAGGCTCTCCATCAAAACACATAAACTTATAATCAATTAACTCCTTATTTACATTATCTTCCATATATTTTTCGATTATTATTTTAGGCTTAACATTCTTATACGGCCATTCCCTACCGCAATAATAATAATTTCTTTTCAAAGAAGTATTGATTTTTTTTCTTGCAGATTCTATATCAAGTTTGCTCTTATCTTTACATATCACTAATCCACCAGAATCATGATTACATTTAATTACAAATTGATTGGGTAATTTATCAAAGTCAATATCATCAAATTTGTCATATACACCAATTAAAGGTATTAAATACTCTTCTCCTATTTTTTCTTTTATATATTTTCTAACTTCATATTTATCTACCATCATAGTGTACTCTGGATTTCTATCATAAAGTTTTAACCATTGTAACTTTTCGTTAAAAGTCTGGGGATTTTTTAAATTTAATTTATATCCCATTTTATATTTAAAATATATCTTCAAATATGTTTTATCAGATAATATTTTTGAAAATTTACTATTCATTACCCTTAACACAAGTTTTGATGGATTAAGTAAATAATACTTTAACTTTAATAATTTATTTTTCATTTTTTTCACCTACAAAATAATCATAATATTTTTTATATATCGTATTGGCATCTAATTTTTTTCTTATTTCTATAGCATTTTTTTCTATATTCTTTCTGACAGTTTCATTTTCTATTAAGAATAATATTTTTTCTGATAAAATTCTAACATCATCAACCGGTACCAATAATCCATTCTTACCATCGTTAATTAATTCAGAAGGGCCAAATTTACAATCAGTAGAAATGCAAGCAGTTCCAGTAGCCATTGCTTCAATTAAAGCATTCGGCATTCCCTCATATCTAGAACTCAACACAAATATTTTTGAATTTGCAATATCATTAATTGCATCACTTTTAGCACCACACAATCTTACATAATCATGAAGACCTAAATCATCAATTAAATTTTGCAAAGTATTTCTATCAGAGCCTTCGCCAAAAATTTTAAGAATATAAGAAGAATCCTTTTTATTTACAATAGAAAATGCCTTAATTAATGTATCAAATCCTTTTTGACTATTAAGTCTACCCATTGCAGTAATAACATTTTCTTTATTATGCACATCAATATCATAAACTTTTTTATTACTAATAGCATTAGAAATTACAATAGAATTCTTTTGAACCTTAATAGGAAATATTTTTTTTATTCCTTCAGTTTGAAAAATAAATCCATCACATTTTTTAGCAGCATAATATGTAATATTTTTTTTCAAATTACTTAATTCTAGCACATTACATCTTTCAGATCCTATTACCTTGCAATTATGCGGTTTTGAAAAATATGCATACAATTCAGTTTGGTAAAACATTGCAAAAACTAAATTAGCATTTAGTTTTTTAAGATTTTTTTTACAAAACCTATATCTATTAATTATCGCCATAACTCTATTGCCAGAACTATTTTCAAAATTGATTACATTAACTCTATTATCTAATTCATATGCAGAATCATTATTATCAAATTTCAATATTGTAACTTTATCATCTGTATTCTCAACAATCCAATTGCAAAAAGAAACAGCAACCCTCTCTGCACCTCCAAAACCTAATCTAGACATAATTAGTACTATATTATTTTTCATTTGTATTACCCTCATCAAGTTTTAAATAATCACCTAATGTAATTTCATAATTTTTTGGTTCAAATTTAGTAAAGCCAGCAAAATGGAAAAAAGTTAATTCTCCTAAATAAATCTTATTGTTACACAAATAAAAATCAACTCTCAAATGTGGAATATTTTTGCTTAAAATACTAGCTATTTCTTTCATTTTATCAAATTGCTTAGGTTTGTCAAGAATCACATTTGATGCATTGTAAATGCACTTCAAATCTAATTTATTGAAATCAGAATCATAAAAGTCATTAAACCTATTCTTTTCTTTGTCACCGTAGCAAACAGATACTAATTTAGGAATACCATTAAAGCAAAAAATGTTATACTCCAGTAAGTCACTTTTGTCTTTATTTTCAATATATTTTTCAATAACAATTCTTGGTTTAACATTTTTGTAAGGCCACTCTCTATGTACTTTATAGTAATTTCTTTTCATAAATTTATTAATTTTTCTTTTTGCTGCCTTCATATTTAAAGTGCTTTTATCCTTACAAATAACTAATCCGCCAGAATCATGTGTACATTTAATTACAAATTTATTTGGTAATTTATCAAAATCAATATCATCAAATTTATCATATACACCAACAAGTGGAATTAAGTATTGCTTCCCTATTTTATTTTCTATATAATTTCTAACTTCATATTTATCAACCATTTCAGTATACTCTGGATTTCTATTATATAATTTTAACCATTGAAGTTTCTCACTAAGTAGTTTAGGATTTTTTAAATCTAATTTTTTTCCAATCAAAAGCTTATATTTCCATTTCAGATATAGTTTATCAGGGAGAAAGAAAAAGAAATTTTTATTCATCAAACAAATTAATGTCTCCCTTGGATGAGTTAAATATTTAATTATTTTTTTCATTTTTATACACTTCCTTCATAAATTCAAACCATTTTTTAACTATCTTATCACAAGAATAATTATCCATATTTTTTTTAGCAGCCAATGCCATTTTTTTACACATCTCATCATTCTCAATAATTTTATACATTGCAGATACAAGTTCTCTCTTATCATCATTTTTTATGAGTAAGCCATTTATATTATTTTTTATTAGTCCACGTGGTCCACCGCAAGGACAATCAGTTGAAATACATGGCATTCCAACTGCCATAGCTTCCATTAACGCATTAGGCATTCCTTCATATTTAGAAGATAAAATAAAGCATTTCTTTTCTTTTAAAATGTTTTCAATATCATCTACATTTCCACATAATTTAACATTATTGTTAAGCTTACTATCGCTTATATACGTATTAAGTTCACTTTTCAAGTTGCCATCACCATAAATAAGTAATTTATAGTTTGGATATTTCTTAATAACATCTTTGAAACTTTCTATTAAAAGTATTTGATTCTTTTGTTCATTTAATCTGCCAACATTAATAAATTCTTTACTTTCATTGCCGATATATTTAGTTTTCAAAAACCTATCATCCACAGGATTAGCAATAACAACAGATTTATCTTGAATTTTCTTAGAAAAATACTCACACGCTTCTTCTGTTTGGAAAACGAAGCCATCAGCTCTTTTATATAAAACATTCATTATAGTCCTACTTTTCAAAGATGCATACTCCACCTTTGGATCATTTCTATCAGAAATAATTATGGGAGATTTTATAAATGGTTTCAATAAAAGTAGTCTATAACTCGGCTCAGGCAAGAATCCCAAAATAATATCAGGGCCGATTTCATTTATACACTTTTTTAATCTCTTTAAATATATAAAATTTTTCACAATAGGATTTTTATTACCATCAAAATTCTTCAAACTAAAATGTCTAATATTTTTATTAAGATTATATTCTACTTTTTCGTCAGTAGTAGTAACAATAGTAACTTCATTTTTCTCTATAAGTTTATTAGATAGTGTGGCGACTACTCTCTCCGCACCGCCTTTTTTCAAATTACCTATATAAAATAATATTTTCATACTGCCTCCTAAAAAAATGTGTAACCAACATAAACTGAATTAGTAAATATTTGATATACATAAAATAAAAATAGTGAAATATAAAACATTGGATATATAAATTTGCGATACTTAGAATCCAAAACCTCTAAATTATTTGGAATCAAAATTATAAACGAATAAGTAAAATATAAAACTATTCTTGCCACTAATCCCTGCGTTGTTGAAAGAATTTGAAATGGTAATGCCAATAACAGCATACCAACAAAATATTTGTTTTCATTTTTATTTATATCAAACTTTTTATTTATAAAGCATATGCCTATTATTATTAAAAATATTAATAAAAGCATTGTATAACCACTACCACTAGTATCACGATAGTCAAGGTATTGACTGTAAATTAATTCAGTTATAATATTAAGAATTGGATCTTTAATTATAAATAAAACTATGCATAAACTCATAAAGCGAAATATTTTATTAGTAGTAAATTTAATATGTTTAAATACTGGTAAAATTAAAAATACCAATGCTGTTTTATGGAACAAACTAGCAGTCATAACCATTGCAATATACCAAAGTAAACTTTTTTTATTCTTAGCTAACAATAGTGGAAAAGCACACAATAAAATTGATATAGCTAAACATTGTCTTAAAGTACAAGTATAATAGATAAAATAATTAAAAGTTATAAATAAGAAAATGCTTGCAAAATAATTTTTAGAATAGTTTTTAATAAAGTTATATATACCTATCATAGAAATAATTGAAACAATAAATATATAAAATCTGAAATCATAAAAAATAAAACTTATAAATTTAGTAAGCATTTTAAAGCCTAACTCAAAATCGTAATGAAAATATAAATATTCTATAGTACTATTTTTAGCGGCCACAAAAAATTTATAATAATTAATCATATCAAGACCAACTTTAGGACCTCGTAATCCTAAAAATAAAGTTAAAATTATAATTATAGTTAAAAGGTATTGCCTATTGTTTTTGATATTGCCCCCGTATATTTTAAATATTAAGGATAATAAAGTCAAAGAAAGCAATAATATTATATATTCCAATACAATCACCTCCCTATTGTAATATTAGTTGTAATATAAATTTAATTCTTTTTTATATTTTTTTATATCATTAATTTTGGTTGAATCATCATCTGCATTATTTGACATTTCCTGTAGTTTACTGTCATTAGTAATTAATTCTACAATATAATTAATAAGTTCAGCATCATTATCACTTAGAAAGCCATTAAATCCTTGTTTAATAAGTTCCTTCATGCCATCAGTTGGAGTAGACACAATTGGTTTACCCAAACATAGCGCCTCCAAAGCGCACATTGGAGTTCCCTCATATATTGAAGTTAAAAGCATGATTTTAGAGCTTTTAATATACACATACGGATTCACTTGAAATCCCAAAAGAAAAATATTATTATTTAATTTATTTTCTTTAATATACTTATTGAGTTCATCATACATTGGTCCATTTCCTACTATTGCTAGTTTTGCATTAGGAACCTTATCAGTAACAGATGCAAAAATACTCAAAAGTCTTTTAGGATTTTTTAATTCCACCAATCTTCCAACAAAAATAGCATCATATTTTTCGTCTATATTAGTCTCTTTACTATTATGAATAATCTTTTTTTTATCAACTACATTAATAAGAACGCTACTTTTAGAACATACTTGCTTATAAAATTTATACTGATTTAAACTGCTATCAGAAACCCAAAAGATATGTTCTACTTTTTTTACTGCAACAAGAAAAAGTAATGATTTTAAAGATAATTTTCTCATATCTAAGCTGTTGCCATGAACATGTGAAATAATCTTACACTTCTTAGAAAATAAACTAGCATAAATAGTAGCCTTTATATCATGTGCATGTATAATATCAGGTTTAAATTCCATAATAGCTTTTTTTATACTAGAATAACTTAGTTTACTAAGAGGATAAAACTTTATATTTTTTTCTACCAATTTATCTTTTATTTTGCCATTTGGAGAGCAATAAATCATATCAATATTCTCATTATTTTTATACATATCAATAATTTGACATACCACGTTTTCAGCCCCAGAAAAAGAATCAGTAGCCAACAAATGCATAACTTTCATATTTATTTACCTCTCATATATTTTAATAATTTCATCCAAAACAGAATCAAGCATATATTTATTTACTTCTTCCTTATTAGTTTGAATAATTTTTTCTGCCTTCTTCTTATTTTTAAATATTTTTTCTATTTTTTGAGCAAATTCATCAGCTTTATAGCTATCAACTAAATATCCATTTTTTCCATTCTTTATTAAATCTCTATTTCCCCTGCAATTAGTAGCAACTATTGGAAGTCCTACATACATTGATTCAATTATATTTATAGGAAGTCCTTCTCTTTTACTAGAAGAAACAGCCATATTTGAAATTCTCAAAAGCTGTGGAATATCTTTCCTATATCCTAAAAAACGCACATTATCAGCAATTTCATTTTGCTTTGCATATTCTTGAAGTTTACCTTGTAATAAATCGTATCCAGGAAGGAGTAATACAATGTTTGGTATTTTTTCTTTTAATATTTTAATAGTATTTAATAATAGTATTTGATTCTTATTATTGTTAATTTCTCCCGGAAAAATTAAAATAAAATTACTATCATCGATATTTAGTTCTTTACGCAATTTCTTTTTATCACTTGCAGACATTTTAACATCAAACTTTTCTCTACTTATACCAATACCATGTACTTTATAAACCTTTGATTTCATCTTTTTCTTTGCGGTATCATAGTCTTCATCATTTATAGTAATAATTGAATCAGTATATCTAGATAAATATTTTTCCATTGGATAATAAAGTAACCAATTAATCAAAGGTGCACCTTTATAAAAGTGAAACCCATGTGCTGTATAAACTATTTTTGATTTAAAATTTTTTATTCTACTAGCAGCCAATCTTGGGATTGCAGCACCAAAAGGTGTATGACAACTAATAAGTTCATAATCATTTTCAATCAATATTTTTTTAATTGTTTTATATGATCTAATTATATCCTTTATATTTAAACTTCTCGTAAAACAAACATCAAATTTTTTATCACAATAAGGAATTTCGATTCCTTGATCTTTTGATGCAACATGAACTTCATATCCATTTTCCTTAAAATATTTTAATTGAGGTATTAAAAACTTTATAAAAAACGAATCTAAATTTGCAGTAAATAAAACTTTTTTCATTATAGCACTACTCCTTATATATTACATTTAACCATTTTATTTATTTAAATACCCTTTTATCTTTTCACTGGCAGTTTCCACAGATTTTTCATCTTGTTTCATTACATATAATTTCAAATTTGGATATGTATAGGTTTCTTTAGTATATAAATCTGTACCAACTAGATTTTGACTTTCAATATTCCAGCCACGCATATCATTAAGTTGCATTTTTATAAATCTATTAATATTACTTGGTTCCATATTTGTCGAAAAACTATTTTCGACACTATCTAATATTTGTGAAAAATTAGTAACTAAAGCCGTCGAAGAGGTAACTTTTTTAATAATTGCGGTAAGTACTTTTTGCTGATCTTTAACCCTCTGTACATCGCCATCTTTAAATGCATATCGCTCTCTTGCAAACATAAGTGCATGAAAACCATCCATATGATTATTTCCTTTTTTGTAGCAGATATCAGGTCTTCCATTAGCACAAAAACTATAATCCGAATAAACATCCACGCCTTCAATTGCATCAATAATACCTTCAATCGTAGAAAAATTAACCTTAACATAATAGTTAATATCAATATCAAGTAATTTTTCTATAGTTTTAACAGACTCCTCAATACCATAATATCCAGCATGCGTAAGCTTATCATAAGCATCTTCACCAAATGAAGGTAAATTAACATAATAATCTCTTGGTATTGAAGTAAGTAATACTTTTCTATTAATAGGATCAACAGTAATAATCATATTAACATCAGTATTAGTAACATTATCAATACTACCATAAGCATCTCCACCTGCTACATATATATTAAATGGCTTCTTAGTAATATCAACTACTTTTACTATATCCGTCTTTTCTATTTTAACATATACCTTATATATTTCTTTTAACTTAAGCTTCATATCAGCTAAATCAGTATCAAGTAAATTCTTCGTAGAATCATTAATTAATACAGCATCTAGCTTACCATCTTGTAAATCTTCAAATAATTCTACAATATTTTTATACTCTCTAGAAGTACTCTTTATCTTTTTATTTAATTCATTACTAGCTTTAGTGCTATTCCTAGAACTATATATACCTATAGACTTACCATCTAAATCTTTAATATCTTTATACTCTGAATCATCTAAAGTCATAACATAATATACTTCTTTCTGAAGTAAATCTTTACTTACTAATCCCACAAAATCCATAGTATCATTCAAATACTTAATACCGACACCAAATATAGCACCAAAAAGTACTAAAAATATACAAGAACTAGCCTTAAATTTATTTTTTATTTTCTTAGGAAAGGAAGTAAAGAATAAATATAAATATAATAATCCAAATACTATATAAAATATAGCTAAATACTTAATAGGTATCATATCAAGTACATATAACATAATACCAAATACTATAAATATAATCGTTGATATTATAGCTATTGTTCTAAAAAACCAAATACCCTTACCACTCTTTCTTTTCCTATTATTTTTCTTCACAATATCACTGTCCTACCAATAAAAAGTATAACATATTTACCTATCATAGTCTAGGCTAAAAAGACTTTTTTAGACAATTATACACAAAAAAAGAACATTTTCATGCTCTTTTCTTACTATTTTAAATAACTAAGTATCTTTGCCTTCACTGGCATATCAGAAGAATATATACTAGATAATAAACTATTTTTATTAAATGGTACGTATACCTTTTCTATATCATATCCACCAAGTTTCTTTTCTTTTAATATTACATAATATGCCATACTCTTCTTATTTTCCTCAAGTTCTCCCATACCAGTTCCTCTTAAAGTATGAATATTAATATCATTAAGTTTATCTTCCAATGCAAAGTGAACATGTCCCTGAAATACTTCATCATATGAAGTAATAAGTTTACCATCAAACATAGGAGTATTCTTACTAGATAGATATCCTTGCACCATAGGATTATCAATCCCATATTTATTTATCATATATTCTACCTCTTTATTATACTCATCACTATTCGTAAATAAGAATTGATTAGCAGAATCACCACTACCTATATTATATTGATACATCCAAGTACTATGTTTACTAAAATCCCATCTAATATCATTACCAAAGTGACATAGTGCTATCTTTTTACCTCCTAATAGTAAATCACAAGAAGGTTTATATAATTTCAAATCATTAATATATCCTTGTACTTTATCATTAGTCCAATCCAAACCCTTTTCTCTCTCTTCATTCCAATAACTAAATGGACTACCACCAAAAATCAAATAATATTCACTATTACCCATAATCTGTTTTACATTATATTTATCCATTAAATCCAACACTTCCTTAGGACTAGGACCAAGTGAAATATTATCACCAAGTGAATAGATTTCACTGATACCTCTATATCTGATATCTTCAAGTATTGCAACGGTAGGCTCATACATAGCATGAGTATCAGTAAATATAGCTACTTCTCTACCAGTATATATATCATTTTCTTTCTTAATGACTAGCTTACTATCTATATACTTTCTAACTTCATCTAATTCTTTTATCTTATCATCATCAATATATTTACCCTTTTTAGGAGTAAATACTCTCTTAGGATTATCAATAGCGGTCTCTTTCTTTTGTGTAATAATAAATGGTAAATTATATTTTTTATGATACATAATTTCATCATTAGTAGGTTTTCTACCATCCGCAAGTATAAGACCACACGGCTTTAGTCCTTCTCTATATAATAATGTTTCAGCATTTTGTACTTTTACTGAACTAGTCTCCAATATACCTCTCTGTTCCCTACTTCTTTCGGATACAATAGCACTATTTTTAGTTATCATACTATGATTACTTCCCATATTAGATAAAGAACTACATATAAAACTATTATTAGGTATAGTATCATATGCCAATACACCATTGCAATAATCATAATAATACTTCTGCCCTCTATAACTAATTGGACTAAAAGAAATAAAATTACTATTACCATTACTATAACCATTTACTAATTCTTCAATATTTTCTCTACTACTCATAACATGAGCATATAAAACATAATTTTTATCACTAAAATCAAAGACTTCACCACCATAAATAGTCATATATTTTTCATCATATATATTTGGTATTTTTCTTGCTTCTTCCAATGTTGTCAAATTATACATACTATCTAGTTCATATAACTTTCTAATTTTATCTTTAATAACTACAATATTATTTATCATTCTATTAATTTGTGTATCCTCACCATCTATATAAGAAACAACAATTCTAACTAATTCTTTTCTATCATTAGTGGTAACTAATTTATTAATAAAATCCATACTAGTAATAATCTCTTCAATTAAATAAACCATTTCTTTATTATCATTATTATCTTTTTGTAATATTTTTAATAAAGATGTATTACCTACATTATCAAAAACTCCTCTATCAAGAGCTATAATACTATCAAAGAAAATATTCTTAATAGTATTAAAATTAGTATACTTATTTAATATCTTATCTCTAAATTTATTAAAATAATTCTTTTTTAATTCATTAAGTTCATATAAATTTAAAGGTATCTTTTCAGGAGATAATTTACCATTAAAAAGTAAATTTAAATTAATTCTATCAATATTACTAAGTTTAATATTTTTATCAGTTATATCTAGCATTAGAGCATTATATATTCTATAATTTTTTATTATCATATTTAAATTAATTATTAAAGAAGCATTATTAAAATCATTATCAAAATAATTACTAAATAAATAATTTTTTACTTTAATAAAATTATTTATTTCATTATTATTAACAATATATATAATATCTCCTATTAAGTTGTTGCAGAAGTCATAACTGCTATATTGAAAAAACATTTCTATACTCATATCAATACTATCAAAAAATAATTCTAGTTTTTTCAATATATCTAACATATTTTCACTAATACAATATTTAGCTATTGTTTTACAATAATTAATCTTTTCACTACTTACACCAAACATCTTTAATATAGTATTTTGTATATTTACTATAAATCCCTTTTTAGAAGTATCATCACTATTCAAAAACTCTTTCAAAATATTTTTATCATACTTATTTAAAATTTCTTTAATAAGTACACTATTTCTTTTACATATTTTATTTTGTATATTTGAAGAAAGAGAATTAAGAATATTAACATATTTATCATTTTTATTTTTATTATAAAGTAAATTATCCCAATCAATATTACTTAAAATACTTTTTATATAACTACTCTTATATTTTAATATAATATTAACAACATCTTTATTGTACTCATATTTATTTAAAATAGCAATAACTTCCTCATCTATAACTTTATTATCTATAGTGTTAGCAATTAAATTATCATTATAATAATATGAAATAATATAATCATAGTATTTATCTAAATTATATTCATCTAACTTTTTAGTTAAATCATCTAATCTACTATTAACAATAAATTCTTTAAATATTTCATTTTCTTCACCATAAACAGATAGTTTTTGCATTACTTCATCAATAGAAAATTTACTAATATATTTATTTAAATATTTATAATTATTATTAATTATAGTTTGCGCATATTCTCTAGGTAATTTTTTTACATTAAGAACTTTAATAGCTTTTCTTCTCCTTATATTATTAATAACTTTATTTATTTTAGGCTGATTAAATTCTAATATTGTATTAACCAAAGCTTCATTCTTATCTGATAAATAATAGACATTTCTAATATAATCAGCAGTAATATATCGTGATGTTCTCTTTAAAAGATTAGGCCTATATTTTTCTATAAACTCAACATTATCATACTTACAATAATAAAAAGAAAGACTATTTACTAATTCTCTATTTGAAGTATTAAAAAGTGTATGAAGAAACTTTATTTTCTTTCTAGATAAAATATATTCTCTATTTTCATCATTAGCAGCACTATTTAAAAGTGTACTAAGTATATTATTACTAGATACATTTTTTATAATACAATAATTTTTTAACTTATCATCAATCATGTCATCATTAAGTATTTTTATAATTTCATTTGAATATTTAAGCTTATTTTTTATAATATACTTTTTTAAATCTTCAGATATATTTTTCTTTAACAAAGCCTGCAGTTCATCATCACTAAATCCATAATCTAAAATATATTTCTTTATATATCTAGGAAACATATTATTATATAATAAATAACTTTCTATACTTTCTTCATTTTTTAAATTTGAAAAAAAGCTTCTTAACTGACGTGAGTTTTCAAAATAACTATAACTACTATTTATTTTTTTGTGTAAAAAGTAATGTATTATTATCTTCTTATTATTAGAAAGATCCTTATCAAGTAATAGTGCCATTAACTCTTTAACACTTTTTTTCTTTATATTATTTATTTTCATAATATTCCCCTCAAAACAGCCATTATTATATAAAAAAAGACATTAAATGTCAAATTTAATATCTTTTTCAATTATTCCACTACTACAAAGCCACTTGCTATAGGTCTTGTCTCTTCTCTGTTATCCCAGTTAAATGGATGATTAATAATCTTATCATTTACTACCATAACACTAGAGTTACCACCATCTAAATTTGAAGCATTATATGCATGATATCTAAGTAATATTTTTACTAAATCATTCATATCAGCACCTTTACTCTTTAGACTTCGGCCATCTATAACTAGAAATAATACTATACCATCTTTTCTCTGTGCAATAGCAGTTCTCGGATGGACTCCATATCCACCATTACCATTTATAAATGAACTCTTACCATTTACTATTAAAAATGGTCCAAACTCTACAGCATCTCTAATACCCATTGCTATAGCTTCATTGGCACTAATTTTACCTAAATATAACTTATTATCATTAGTAAATCCAACTATTCCTCCACCATAATAACTTCTTCCATAATTGCTCACTATTTTACCATTAGAAATTACTGTTCCAAGAGCTTGTCCACCATTACTTTTTCCTTCTATATCAACAAAGCCACCACCATTAATAGCAAGTACTGCTCCTTCTCTCTTAGCCATATCAACTAGATACTCCCCAGAAGTTCCAAGATTCTTACTATAAGTTACCTTTATTTTTGAAGGGTCATACACTGCAGCTAAATATCCAGAATAACCATCTTCATCTATCTCGATAATCTTATATACATCATTCTTATTTCTATCTAGTATCTCCCTATCATAATCATCAATATATTCATTCTCATCAGCAGTAATTAAACTAGTATCGGTATCAAAGTCAGGTTCCACCGTACTATGATGTGATAATATTTCTTCTATTCTATCCATATTATAAAAGGTAGTAGCCAAATACTGATGATTCATTGTCCCCATTGCCGTTGTAACTAGCCAGTCTCTAAACCCATTATAAGGTCCATATAAAAGAAATAAAACCGTAATAGCTATAACATCACAAAAAGATAAAATAATCATAAATATATTATCTCTCTTGTTAGTATTCTTTTCCTTCTTATCCTTATTTTCCATATTATACTTCCTAACTACTATTATATTGCTATTTATTATCTGTAATATACCTGCAAACTCTTTCTATTTCATCATCTTCTATCATAGGAGTGCTCATTCTAATTAAATTCTTATCATTATTTAAATACATTCCATCATTACCCAAACTACCCTTGATAGCCTTACCTAAAAACATATTATATTCTCCTCTTGAAGTAAGATAAAAACTAATCTTTGATACATTATCTTTATTAAATAAATCATAAGTATCATCTTCAAGTACACTATCCGTAGATACTACTAAATATATCCCCATAGTACTACCAACTTCTAATAAATAATTAATATCATCTTTAACACTATTATCAAGTTTTAATATTTCATATATCTCATCAATAAATACTACCATCTTATCTCTAACATTATTCTTTACTCTATCTTCAAATTCTCTTCTAAGTAAATTAATCTTTAGAATAATATCTTCTTCTTTATTAACAACTTCACATACATCACTATATAGATTATAATTAATACCTTGTGAATCAAGTATAACTACTTTAACATCACTATAATTAATTAAAATATTCATAATAATATCATTAAATAAATTAGTTTTACCAGTACCACTAACACCAGTAACCAATAGACTCTTTTCCTTATCAAAATCAAAAGTAACTAATTTATCATATTCATCAAGACCTAATACCACCTTAAAATCATTATCTACTTTATAATCCTCTAATACTTCTTTTAAACATAAAATATCTTTCTTCATATTATCAACTTTAATAAATATCTCATTATCTTTTACTTTATTCATAACTAGTTCAGATACGTTAATTCCTAAAGATAAAGCAATTTCTTTCTTTAATTCTAAAATATCATCATAAGTCTTATCATCATTCCAAGTAATATGATAAACAGTAATACTCCTATAAACTTCATAAGTAACTTTCGGATTAAAACCAAAAGCCTGCAAAGTATTATGTAAATTACTAACAAATAAATCAGCATTTAATATATTTCTAGTATTATCTGACTTAGGATTATTAAGTAACTTTAACATTATTTAACCTTCTTTCTATTTTTAATAAGTATGTTGCCAGTCATTTCCTTAGGTATATCAAGTCCCATTAAAAATAATACACTAGGAGCTATATCGCATAAACTACCATCTAATAATTTTAATCTTTTATCTGTAATAATACATGGTACTCTATTAGTGGTATGACTAGTATTAACACTACCATCTTTATTTCTCATAACTTCACAGTTACCATGATCAGCCGTAATAATCATCGTATATTCATCTAATGATATATTATCAAGTATCTTACCAATACAAGAATCTACTGTTTCCACTGCTTTTACTGCAGCATTATAATCACCAGTATGACCTACCATATCACCATTAGCAAAATTAAGTATTATTAAATCTTCTTTATTTTCTGTAATTTCTTTTACTAAAGAAGCTGTAATCATATTCGCAGACATTTCAGGTTCTAAATCATAAGTAGCCACTTTAGGACTAGGTACTAATATTCTTTTTTCGCCTTCAAATATCACATCACTACCACCATTTATAAAGTAAGTAACGTGTGCATACTTCTCAGTTTCTGCTATTCTAAGTTGTGTAAGACCTTTACTAGATATATATTCACCAATAGTATTAGTAAGTACCGGATGTTCAAAAGCCATAGGACAAAGTACTGTATCAGTAACTTTCATCATTGTAACAACCTTTAAATTATTAATTTTATTTCTCTTAAAACATTCATAATCATCATTAGTAAATATACTACCAAGTTCTCTTAATCTATCAGGTCTAAAGTTAAAGAATATAATACCATCATTATCTCTTATTAAACCATTTCTATCAGTAGTCGTAGGTACAATAAACTCATCAGTAATATCATTCTTTTGACTATCATACCAAACCTTCTTAACTTCTCTTACTTCAGTACCAATAACCATTGCATTATATGCCTTTTCTACTCTATCAAACCTATTATCTCTATCCATACCATAATATCTACCACCAATTGAGGCAATACTACCTATACCAATAGTTTTAAGTTTCTTTTCTAAAGTCTCAATATATTTAATTCCACTAGTGGGACTAACATCTCTACCATCGGTAAATATATGAATATAAACATTTTTAACACCATTATTTTTAATCATATCAAGTAAAGCAAATAAATGATTAATATGTGAATGAACTCCTCCATCAGAAAGAAGTCCTATTAAATGAATATTAGAATTATTATCTTTAACATGATTAATTACTTTTAATATTTCATTATTATTATAAAAACTTTTATCTTTTATCTTACTATTTATAAGTTCTAAAGACTGATATACTACTCTTCCTGCCCCTATATTAGTATGACCTACTTCACTATTACCCATTTGACCTCTAGGAAGTCCTACATATGTTCCTGAAGCTTCAAGTTCACTATGTGGATATGTCTTCCATAATTTATCTAGATTAGGAGTTTTAGCATTATATAAAGCATTATATTTTTTTTCTTTAGTAAGCCCTACTCCATCCATAATACAAAGTAATATTTTTTTCATTTATCATCACCTATTTTCCTACCTAATTATATCTAATTATTTATAGTTTTTCAATATATTAAATATAAATTTACATTATTTTTATTCTAGTGAAGCCTAAAGTCTTCCCTAGCAATTTAGAGCCTATTAATAATAGTCTCTAAATTGAATCTTTTAGGGTTATTAAAAAGTTAGTTCGTCTTGGCAAACTAACTTTTTACAATTACCATTTACCAAAAAAGAAAAAGCAAGTTTTTTACTTGCTTACTGGTAATACTGATATACTTCTTGCTATATCAAGTAATTCACTTTTAGATAGTTTATCACTAACTACATAATACTCTATATTATTATCAATCCAATTTACAGAATTATCATTAACTATAGCCACCGTTGAAGCCATTAATTCAAGTTCACCATATGTAGGAACTATTAAATGTTCTTTTTCATAAGTAACTGTCTCTTCAATTAACATAAATGGATTATCACCGTCAAATGTAAGAATTAATCTTTCTCCATTATCTTTGCTTACTTTTTCCTTATTAGAAAGATAAGTATTAACAGGTAAATACATTGGATAAATAACATCCTCTATTGTACTAGTTTGTTTAGTTTCCGTAGTCTTATCTTTATCAGTATTTGTATTAGTATTATTTTCAGTAGTCTTATTGCCATTTGGAGTTTCTTCTTTAACATCTATAATTTCTTTTAAGTCAAAATAATTATCATTAAATTTACTACTTAAATCTATCTTATCAAAATTCATAGTAATTTGCGCTGTTCCATTAGTATCCATAACTGTAACTTTCTTTATATTAGCATCTTTATCTAGTAGTATTTCTTGTTTAACTAGTTTTTCATTATTTGGATAATTAGCACCTACTACTATCTTATAATTATCACCATCTTTAGTAAATGTTCTATTTTCATCACTTAAAATATCGTCAAGTAATGGCTTAAGTAAATAAACTTGTGAATTATTATAAGGCCAATCACTTTGAAATTTAAAACTCTTATTAATTCTTGGTGTAACAACATATACACCATCAGAATTACGAAGAATTATTTGTTCATGATTATTAACCTTATTAGTTAAATTAACCTTATAATTATCTCCCTTAGCATAAGATACTTTAACATCATAAGTATATAAGTCTTCATTATTAACTATCTCTAAAGTACCTTCAATATAGTAAGATTTAGAATTATTAATCTTTTTCTCTAAATCTTTTATAATACTACTTTCACTAGTCTTACCACATCCTGATAATAGAAACACTCCCACTAGTAGTATAAACAAAATTTTCTTTTTCATTAGTCCTCCTTCTTTCTAATCAATTATATTAATTAAAATTTCTAATATGATGAATAAATTAACAATTTTTGTACAAAATAAAAGTAAAAAGGAGGATAATTATATGAATACATTATACAAAATAGCCTTAGCTTTAGGTATTATAGGTTGTGTAAACTGGGGATTAGTAGGAATATTTAATTTCAATCTAGTAGAATACCTATTTGGTGATGGTACTCTTCTTACAAGAATAATATACATACTAGTATTAATATCTGGTCTCATTAGTCTTGGTATATTTACTAAAGATTTAGATTAAAATAAGATAACTATTAAAAGTTATTTTGCATAAAGCAGGATAACTTTTTAATTTATACAAATGTCAATTTTAAATTATTTATTAAAGTTATATAGATTTTTTCCATAATATATAGTATAATTAAGTAGGTGATATTTTTGAATATTAGGACAAACTTTAATAGTAGTTTTGCTAATCGTGGTATGTCATTAGAAAATGATATAAATGAAACAAACAAATACTATATTGATTATGATATTGCTTTAATATATAAGAAACCTACGCCTATTAGAATAACAAAAACTAATTATAAAAATATGCGAATAACTGATGGCTTTTTTGAAAGTCCATCTACTCTCGACTATAATGGTGTATATAAAGGATATTATATTGAGTTTGATGCCAAAGAAACACAGAGTAAAACAAGTTTTCCAATAGATAATATTCATAAACATCAAATAGAATATATAAAGAAAGTAATAAAACATCATGGTATTGTCTTTTTAATAGTAAGATTTTCTACTTTAAATAGAGATTTTATTATAAAAGGAAAAGACATAATTGATTTTATAAATAATAATGAAAGAAAATCAATACCACTATCCTACTTTGAAAATAATACTTATGAAATAGGAATTAAATATGCTCCAAGACTAGATTATATTAAAATTGTAGATAAACTAATAAATGAACATAATAATTAGCATACTATTTGCAATAATAACTATTTTAAGCATTATAATTTTCAAAGTAAAAGGATTACTTATATTAATTATTACTTTACCATTATATATTATATACCTTAATTCAAATAAAATAATAGATATCATAAAAAAGAAAAAAGAAGGTAATAATAAAGATAATTTATTAGAAAGAAAGGAAGTTGAATTTGTGAGTTCAAGCAGTAGAAGAGGAAAGGTAAAAGACGATAAAAAGAAAAAAACTAAACCTCAAAAGAAAAAATCAAACAATAAACCAAGAGACAAAAAAGAAAAAAAGAGCAGTAATAAGAAAAACATTATTAGAAAGATATTAACTATCTTATTAGGATTTGCTATCTTCTGTGTATTTGCAGCAGCAGCATTTATGATTTATATTGTAATTAGTACATCAAACTTTGATCCTAATGCTTTAGTAAATCAAGACCAAACAGTATTATATGATAAAGATGGTAATGAATTTGCTACATTAGGAGTACAAAAAAGAGAATCAGTAACTTATGATCAATTACCACAAGTACTTGTGGATGCTATCGTAGCCACTGAAGATTCTAGATACTATCAGCATAATGGTGTTGATATGGCAAGATTCTTAAAGGCAACTGCATTAAACTTAATTGGTAGAGATGATGCCGGTGGTGCATCTACCCTAACCATGCAGACCGTAAAAAATAATCTTACAAAAAAAGATAATCTAGAAACAAGTAAAATCAAAAAAATAATAAGAAAGTTCCAAGACGTATATCTATCAGTATTCTTCATGGAAAGAAAATATTCTAAAGAAGAAATATTAGAGTTCTATGTAAATGATAGCTGCCTTGGTGGTAATGTTTATGGAGTTGAAGAAGCTAGTAAATATTATTTTGGTAAAGATGTTTCAGAATTAAGTCTTCCTGAAGCCGCTATGATAGCAGGTATGTATCAAGCGCCAAATAAATATAACCCATATAAAAATCCAGATAAAGCAGCCGAGAGAAGAAACACCGTTTTAAAATTAATGGTTAGACACGGATATATAACTGAAGACGAAATGAAAATGGCACAAGCCGTATCAATAGAAAGTATGTTAGTAGGAGCTAAAGCCGATACTGATTACCAAGGATATGTTGATACTGTAATAGATGAAGTAGAAAAATTAACTGGTGAAAATCCTGTTATAGTACCAATGAAAATATATACAGCACTTGATAGAAGTATCCAAGATGGTATTAATGATATTCTAAATGGAACATCATATAAAAACTGGGTAAATGATGATATTCAAGCAGGTATCGCTGTAACAAATGTTAATGATGGTACAATCGTTGCTGCAGGAGCAGGAAGAAATCGTGAAGGAAAAAGAACATTTAACTTTGCTACCCAAGCTTATAGGCAACCAGGAAGTACTGCTAAACCACTATTTGATTATGGTCCAGGATTTGAATACAATGATTTTTCTACATATACCTTATTCAATGATGAACCTTGGACATATACAAATGGTCCATCAGTAGGAAACTGGGATAATAAATATCAAGGATTAATAACATTAAGACAAGCACTAAGCGTATCAAGAAACGTTCCAGCATTAAAAGCATTCCAGCAAGTAGACAAAAAGAACATTGCAAAATTTGTTAGTTCTCTAGGAATAGATATTGCTTATAGTACAAAAGATGAAAATTATAAAAAATATGACAATGGCGGAGATAACATATTAAATGAAGCTTACTCAATTGGTGGTATGTCCTTCGGTGTAACTCCACTACAAATGGCTGAAGCTTATGCAAGTTTTGCAAACGGTGGTTACCACATAGAAGCACATGCTGTTGTCAAAATAGAATATCGTAATTCAGATAAAACAATAGTAACAAGTGAATTAGAAGAATATCAAAAAGAAAAAGTAATGTCAGATTCAACTGCTTACTTAATGAATAATGTTCTTCAATATGCTGTTGAACATGCCTTTAATGGAGGAGCTAGAGTTTATGGTTCCACAGTAGCAGCTAAAACAGGTACTTCTAACCTAGATGAAGCAACTTGTAGAGCAAAAGGTATTCCAGTAGGATCTGTTGGTGATCTTTGGACAGTAGCTTATACTCCAGAATATTCTGTAGCATTATGGTATGGTTATAAAGAAAATGATAGTACCCACTACTTAGGTAGTGCAAGTTATCCTAAAGATGACTTAATGAGTGCAGTTATAAAAACAATACCTAAGACTACTAAAAAATGGGAAATACCTTCTTCAGTAGTTGCAGTAACTGTTGAAAAAGAAACATGGCCCGCACAATTAGCTAGTGAATACACACCAGATAATATGAAACTTACGGAATACTTCAAGAAAGGTACACAACCTACTGAAGTATCACAAAGATATGCTAAATTACCTGCAGTAACAAACCTAAAGAGTACAAAAGAAAGCAGTAGTTACAAGTTAACTTGGAATTTCAAGACACCTGATGTATTAGATAGTGCATATTTAAGTAAATACTTTAGTAATTCTGTATATGGTAATCAATCAGCTAACTATCTTCAAGCAAGATTAGACTACAACAATAATACTCTTGGAGGATTTGGCTTTGGTATCTATCAAAAAACAAGTACTGGTAATCTTGAATTAATAGACTTCATAGATAGCAAGAGTACTGAATATACTTACAAACCTAAAACAAGTGGTACTATAGATATCGTTGTTCGTGCAGAATACAAAAACTTCAAAGATAATGCTAGTGATGAAACCAAAATTACAATTAGTACTAATGGCATTATAAATAATGATAAAGATTTGAATGTATCACTATCAGGCAATAGTTCATTATCCGTAGCAAAAGGAAAATATTCTGAAAGTGGAATTATTGCTAAATATAATGATAAAGATGTAACTACTTCAAGTGAAATAACATATTCATTTGATGGTAATACATATAAATCCAAATCAGATCTAGAGTCTGAAATAAATAAACTCGAAGTTGGTAAAGAAGTAGAAATAACCTACTCTGTTACATATAACAAAATAACTAAAAAGATAACAAGAAAGATAAAAATAATCGAAGGATAAAAAATCCTTCGATTTTTGTTTCTAAAAAAAACAGTTATACATTACATATAACTATTTTTTACTATCTACTAAATACTTAATAATATTAGATAGATGCATACCATGAGAACCTTTAAATAATACCAAATCACCATCTTTAAGTAAATCATCTATATATACATAAGATTCATTCTCACTATCAAAATGTTTTAAATTAGCATAATTATTATTCTTTAAATATTCATCAGTATACTTAGTTTCATTACCAATAGTAACAATATAATCTAAATCACTACTAAGTAATACCTTACCTATTTCTTCATGAAGATTCTTACTAAAAGTACCAAGTTCTAAAACATCACCAATTATAGCAATCTTTCTCTTACCTTCTCTTTTAACTAAAATCTCTAATGAAGATTTAATAGAATCTAATGAAGCATTATAAGTATCATCTATCAAAGTAGCTCCATTATTTAATTTTTTAAACTCCAATCTATTACTAGTAAGTTTAAAGTTCTCAATACCTTTTTTTATATTTTCTATATCAACATTACATAATATTCCCATTACATAAGCTACTAAAGAATTATATATAAAAGCAGTATTACCAATGTTACATTTAATATCATTATTATTAATTTTAAACTCAGTTAAATCACTATTAATATCTTTAGCCATATAATCACTATCATTATCTATACCAATAGTAATAACCTTATTTAAAGACTTAATATATTCAATATTATCATGTAATATATCATTATCATTATTAATAACCAAAGGTCCATTAAGTCCTTCAATTATTTCTAATTTAGCTTTCATTATATTTTCTCTAGAACCCAAATTACCAATATGAGCAGTCCCTACATTAGTAATTACCGCCATTGTAGGTTTAGCTATATTAGTAAGAAAAGATATCTCACCAAAATTATTCATACCCATTTCAATTACCATAATATCTTCATCTTTTAATCTAAGTATTGTAAAAGGAAGACCAATATGATTATTGTTATTACCTTCAGTCTTAAGTACTTTATACTTAGTACTAAGTACTGAATATATCATATCTTTCGTAGAGGTCTTACCTACACTGCCAGTAACACCCACTACTGGAATGTCATATAAACTTCTTTTATATCTAGCAAGATCTTGTATACATTTTAAAGAATCTTCTACTAAAACAATAGTTCTATCTTTATACTCTACTGGAATATCATTAATATCAATATTATCTAGTATACAAGCCTTTGCCCCCTTTTCAAGAGCATCTTTATAAAACTTATTACCATCAAAAGATTCCCCTTTAATACCAACATAAATATCCCCTTCTTGAATAGTTCTAGTATCATGAGAAAAATTATCAAGTACTAAGTTAATATCACCACATAATAATTTACCATTAAATTTATCAATTATATCTTTTACATAAATCATATATAACACCTACTCATAAGAATCATTAATAATACTATCAATATTAGATAGTTTATCATCTATTTCTTTTAAAGATACATCACTTTTTTCAACCTTAACCGAAGACTTATCTTCCTTTTCCTTATCATTATATGTTTCCATACCTTTAATATTATAAGAAGATAATATTCTATCCTTAATCACATAAGAACCATTACTATATCTATCCATAATAGGAATCTCTGTAATTTTAACTTCTTTAGTATAATTATCAGATACAATACCAATTAAACTCTTAGAGTCTTCAATATAAACACTAATAATCTTACTAGGATTACTCTTAATTACTTTCATAAGAAGTATTCCTCTCTTAGCCCTTGAAGTCTTTTCAAATTCTAATAATTTAACTCTCTTACCAGTACCCTTATCAGTAAGTATTGTAATATATTCACTACCAGCAGCAAATAATATACCACTAACTACATAATCATCTTTTAAGTTAATAGACTTAACACCAGCAGCCCTAATTCCTACTACTGGAACCTCACTAACATCATACCATAGTCCATAACCACATGAAGTAGCAATAAATATTTCACTATCACTAGAGTCAGTAACACTAACTATTTCATCACCATCTTTAAGATTCATCATCTTAATAGGTTTACTATATCTTTGTGCTTTAAACTCACCAAGTAAAGTCCTCTTAATCATACCATTCTTAGAGAAACTTGTAATATATTTTTCTTCATCAAAATCACTAACAAACATAGAATATACTATTTTTTCATTATCCATTAAAGGTATAATATTACTAATATGTTTACCTAAATCTTTCCATTTACATTCAGGTATATCATATACTGGTAAATATAAATAATTACCCAAATTAGTAAATAATAACATTACATCAGTAGTGTTAATATTATACATACCAATAGTATAATCATTTTCTTTAAGTAATGTATCCTCTCCATTAGAAGAACTATAACTTCTAAAAGGAACTCTCTTAATATATCCCTCATTAGTAACTACTACTACTACTTGTTCTTTCGGTATCATTCTCGTAGTATCAACCTTAACATCAGCAGCCTCATCCCTAATCTCTGTTCTTCTAGGAATAGCATACTCCTTCTTAATCTTTCTAAGATCATCTTTAATAACTGAATTAAGTTTCTCAGGACTAGTTAATATTTCCTCATATAACTTAATCTTTTCTGCTAACTTCTTCATTTCTTCCTCTAAAGTAACAATATCAGTATTAGTAAGTCTATATAGTTGTAAATTAACTATAGCCTCAGCTTGCTTATCAGTAAATTCATACTCTTTAACCAAATTAACAATAGCATCAGCCTTATTCTTACTTCTTCTAATTAATGCAATAACCTCATCCAATATAGATATAGCTTTAATCAAACCTTCCATAATATGATAACTTGCTCTAGCAGTCTTTAAATCATATTCTGTACCCTTATATACAATCTCTTTTTGATGAGCAATATAAGCATCTAATATTCCAAGTAAACCAAGTTGCATAGGTCTACGATTAACAATAACAACATTATTAAAGTTATAAGATATTTGTAAATCAGTATTCTTATATAAATAATTAAGAATATTATTAGCATCAGCATCTTTCTTTAAATCGATAGCAATTTGTAGACCTTCTTTGTCAGATTCATCTCTTACTTCTACTATACCATCAAGCTTTTTATCTAATCTTACTTCGTCTATTTTACGAACAAGTAAAGATTTATTAACATCATAAGGAATCTCATTAATAATAATCTTATTCTTATCAATAATAGCCTTAGCCCTTATATATATCTTTCCTCTACCAGTTTCATAAGCTTGCTTTATACCATCTAAACCAAGTACTATACCACCAGTAGGAAAATCAGGCCCTTTAACATAATTCATTATAGTATCAAGTCTACTATTAGGATTATCTATTCTAAATACAGTAGCATCAATAACTTCACCTAAATTATGTGGAGGCATATTAGTAGCATAACCAGCACTAATACCCGTAGTACCATTTACAAGTAAATTAGGAAATCTACTTGGAAGTACTGTAGGTTCTAACAATCTATCGTCGTAGTTAGGAGCCATAGGTACAATACCAGTTTTATCAATATCTCTTAGAAGTTCTCCTGCTATTTTAGATAGTCTTGCTTCAGTATAACGGCTAGCGGCAGGGCTATCTCCATCAATAGAACCATTATTACCTTGCATTTCTATCAAAGGAGCCTCATTCTTCCAAGGCTGACTCATTCTAACTATCGCCTCATAAATAGAACTATCACCATGAGGATGATAATTACCCATTACCATACCAACAGCATTAGCACTCTTTTTAGTAGGCTTATCATAAGTATTATGTTCTTTATACATTGAATATAATATTCTTCTTTGTACAGGTTTTAATCCATCTCTAACATCAGGAATAGCTCTATCTTGAATAATATATTTAGAATATCTACCAAAGCTTTCACCCATTATATCTTCTAAAGAATAATCATATATTCTTTTAATAATTTCTTCCATACATTTACCACCATACCAATTATATAATATTTTTCCTTTATTTTCAAGGCATTATACATTTAATTTACATGAAAAGAGTACCATCATTCCATAGTACTCTTTAGAGTTATATTATTATTTATTCAGTAGCAGTACTTCCACCACTAGTATCTTTTGTAGTATACGATATAGTACATGTTGTATTAGCGGTTACACTATTTATTTTAAATGTTCCATCAGAAGTAGTCAAAGTAACAACTGGTTTTTGGCTATTTGTACAAGATACAGAAGAAAAATAGTACTGAGTAAGAATATTAGTTAATGTCCTAGAAAAATTATATGAAAAACTCTCACCAGCATTTACAGATTTAAGTGCCAATTGTGTTTCTGTAGCACCAACTAATTTTCTAATAACTGTTACACTATATGCATCAGACGTAGAAACAGTTGAAGATAACTTCTTAGTAACATTACCACTCATTATACCAGAACAAGGACTGAATTCTGTGCAAGACGTCATTGTATTGCCTTCGATAGGAACGCCATAATAATAATAAGTTGAACCACTATTTACATTAAGAGTTATACTATTGTCTGTAGTCACCTCATATGTGTTAGAACCATTAATCTTATAGTATATAGCGGTTACTCCACTGATACCTTCTTTTGACAAAGTCAAACTATATGTAGTAGACTCCGTATAAGTAACAAGTCTCATATAACTAGGAAGAACAATATCGTCTTTACTTGTAGCTACTCCAACCGTAATTGTAACCGTATTAGAAGTATTATTAGTTATTTTAATTCCAACAATACTTTCAGCATCACCCTCAATAGCACCATTTGGCATTACAGTACCAACAGCATTTCTTGTAAATGTTATATCTCCATCACTACCATCATAAATATACCAAACAGCATAATAAAAGTAATCAACGCCACCCTCATTATATAAACCAATATTGGCATCCCTTGATTCCCCAGGACCTATTGTTATATCGACGGTATCAAAAACATCGCCATTATAAGTCAAATCAGATTTAAGAGTTATAGGGTTAGCTATCTCAGCAGTCGCCGTAAAAACAGCAAATGTAGAACCAACACCTAGTCCAACCAAACCTATTGTTATCACCAAAATTAAATAGATTGTTTTCATTGAAACTTTAGTTTCCATAATATACATTCCTCCTTATTTAATAAAGAAATTAAGTATTCCTGTTATATCAACCTTAGATATATGTATTAGTATTGCAGCCATAGCTAAGAATGGTCCAAAAGGTATTAAATTATCCTTTCTACTAAAGAGCATATAAACCGCTACTGGGAAAGCAATAAAAGTAGCCAAGAATATATCACAAATACATAGCGGATATCCAATTACTATTCCAAATAGAAACATTAACTTAATATCACCGCCACCCATAGACTCTCTCTTAAATAACCTATCCCCTATTAATTTTATCACATACATCGTAATAAAAGCAAGGATTCCTGCAATAATTTTATCAGCAGTATATTCAAGTCCAAAGAAGATAAGTTCAAGTAATATAATCATAATTGCGGCCACCGCTATAACCTCGTCAAGTATAATCATATATTCAATATCACTTACAATAATAGTAATTAAACTTGATATAAATATTAAACTAATAACAAAGTTATAACTAAAACCAAATGAATGGTAAGAAGTACAGAATAATACTCCAGTAATAACTTCTACTAATAAATAGCTTATTGGTATCTTATTGTGGCAACATCTACTCTTACCACCTTGTATAACATAAGATACTACCGGTATTAATTCATACCATCTAAGTTTATGTTGACATGAGTGGCAATGACTACTAGGATATAAAATAGATTCGTTATTAGATAGTCTTACTGCCAAATTATTAAGAAAACTCCCCATTACTGTCCCAAAAATAAATATCACTGTATATATATATATTTCTTCCATAATCACACCTATAAAATATCATTATACATACTAAACATTGGAACAAATATAGCAAGTAATACAACACCAACTATTCCCGCAAGTAATATAATCATAACTGGTTCTATTAAACTTTTTAATCTTTGAATTAAAGTTTTTTGTTCTTCTTCGTAGTAGGCGGCAACATTTTCCATCATTATTCCTAGTCTACCAGTCTTCTCACCAGTAACAAGCATTTCATAAGCTATTCTAGGAAAAGCCCATTTATTTTCAAAAGCCTTCGATAGGCCAGCCCCCGTACTAAGATTAGTAACAGCTTCTCTTATAATATCTTTATATATTTCATTATTAGTAACTTTACCTAACATTTCAATACTATCAGTAATAAATACATCATGTTTAATAAGTGAAGAAAAAGTCTTAGTAAACATAACTACTTGATTATCAATAATTACATCTTTAATTATTGGAATATGCATAAGTATATACTGAACAATATATCTAAATTTTTTAATATTTTTATACATAACAAGAAGTATAATAATAACACCCGCTATAGCAATAACAATCTTAATAATATTATTCTTAACAAAATTACTAGTATTAATCAAAAATACTGTAATACCAGGAAGACTAGCTCCCAGTTGACTAAATATATCTTCAAACTTAGGTATAATAAATATAAGTAAAAATGTTAATACTGCTACTGCTACTACTAGAACAACGCTTGGATAAGTAAGTGCCGATATTATTTGTTTTCTATTTGTATCAGCAGTCTTATAATAGGCGGCCATATCGTCTAGTGCCTCAGTTAAATTACCGGTAAGCTCAGATGTTTTAAGCATATTAATAAGTAGTTTAGGAAATATATTTCCCTGTCTAGCTAATGCTTCACTAAAAGGAGCTCCCGTATTTAGTTCATATAATATTTTTTTATATAAATTTTTTCTATTCTTATCTTTAGTTTGCTGATCTAGCATAGTAATAGAATCAGTAAGTGGAATACCACTCTTAATATAGGTAGATAGCTGCGTTAAAAAGAATACTAAATCCTTATACTTCATAGGTCTTTCTAATGTTAAAAAATCACCAAGTTTACTAATCTTTGTTTCTTTAATCTCTAATATTTTATAACCCTGACTATTTAAGAAAGATTCTACATCTAACCTTCTGAAAGCATCAAAATAGCCTTTAACAGTCTTACCTTCTTTGTCGTAGCAGGTATATTTATACCTTGTTTTAACCTTGCCAACTGCACTATTACCATTAATAGTCTGATTAGAAGAAAAAACAACATTATTACTATTAGTATTATTAGTATTTTTACCATTCATAATATAATCACCTATTCTATAAATAATTATAACATAGAATAATCTATTTTTTAACACTTTTTTATAAATTTCATATATTATTTTAGAAAGGGAGTATTATATATGTATGGAAATAACTTTGGATATCCTTTTATGGGTGGGATGCCTAGTCAAATAGTACCTCCAATGACAGGAAATATGATGGGACCAATGATGGGAGCCCCATTAAGGTCTGCAGGTGGTGGTGGTCTTCGTTCATTACTAGGTTTAGGTAGAACAGCGGGCGCAGCCTCTAATGGTTTTAACTTTACCAGTCTTTTAAATGGTGCCTCAAAAACACTTGGAGTAGTAAAAGATGCCATCCCCGTAGTCAAAGAAGTCGGACCAATGATGAATAATATGCGTTCTATGTTAAAAATAGCCTCAGTATTCAAAGACGAAACAGATACCACTAAAAAAGAAAATACTACATCCTCGAACATAGCATCTTCAAACACCAGCAGTAATAACACTACTACTCAAAAAGTAGAATATACAAATCAAACAAATAACCAACCAAATTTCTTTTTATAAGAAATTTTTTATTTTATATATTTCACATCAAACTTATTATATATAAATTTCATTACGAAATAACTAATACTAGTATAAATAATAGTCATAAATATACTATGAATAATAATATTAAATAAAAGTATAATACTATAACTACCATATCCCGTAAACATTAATATCACAAAAGATAATACGTGATAAACAATAATACCAATATAACTAATAATATTAGTCATAAAAACATTATCAGACAAAATATTATATAATATCTTAATAACTATTCCAGTAACAATAAATATAAAAGTATTAACAAATATTGTTGAAGTATAAAGAATATCAAACAGTACACCAAATATAAATATAAGTATAAAATACTTCTTATCATTATCAAAATAAGGATATATAATACCAAATGCAATAATCATATATATCGTCGTAAAATAACTAATATTAGATAAAGTACTAGGAAATATATTAGACATAATACCTTCAAGTAAAAAAGAAATAACTAAATATATAATACTAATAATCATTACTATCTTTCCTTTTTAATATACTAACATAATTAATATCCGTAAAATCACTTGAAGGTCTAACCTTAATAATCTTAGCCAAATCATAGGAGTCAGTAGATATCTCACTAACAGTACCCACTAAAATACCCGAAGGAAATATACCACCAAGTCCAGAAGTATATACATAGTCTCCTACTCTAACATCTTTAGTATTACTAATACCCTCTACTTCTAAATAATTATCATTATAATCATAACTATTAATAAGACCATATAAATCATAATCACCATTACTTATATGAACAGATATCTTATTATTAGTGTCACTTGTGGTAATAAGTCTAACATCCGAAGTAAAAGTACTAGTCTTAATAATTCTACCAATTAATCCCTTAGAATTAATAACAACCATATCTTTCTCTACTCCATTATAAGTACCCTTATCTATTGTAATAGTATTATACCAAAAACCAACATTTCTACTGACAACTGTAGCATTCAAATATTCATAGTCAGATAAATTATGTTCAATATTAAGTTCTTCCTTTAGCTTTTCAAGTTCTCTTCTAAGTTCAATATTCTCAGTCTCAATTGAAGTAATTCTATCAAGAGAAGTCTCTAATATATCATTATCTTCTTCTACATTTTTAAGTTCATTATAATCATTAATTTTACCAGATACAAATCTAACCGGATATGATACAATCTTCTCAGTATACACTAAAGCATCTCTAATAAAAGATTCAACCTTATTAAGTTTTCTATCTTCTTTAAGAGTAAAAGAAAAAATAACAAAGATAATAATAATTAAAACTATAATACCAATAACAATATATTTCTTAGGTATTCCCTTCTTACTTTGTATAAACATTTATATCACATTCCCATCGTATTTTATTATATAATATTTTTACTTAAATTAAAAGTATTATAAATTATTATCTTGATAAAAACTATAATAATTACCATTACCAATAATAATATGATCAATTAAACTAATACCATGTAAAATACCAATATCTTTAATTCTTTTAGTAAGTTCAATATCATTACCCGAAGGACTACTATTACCTGAAGGATGATTATGAATACATATAATATAACTAGCAGACATTAAATAAGCCTCTTTAAATATCTCTCTAGGATGTACTAAAGAATAATTAACAGTACCTTTAAATAATAATTTCTTATCTATATACTTCTTTTGATTATCTAAATAAACAACATAAAAGAGTTCTTGCTTAATACCATCAAATAAATTATGAAAATAATTAATAATAGATTCAGGATTAGTTAAATATACTAATTCTTTATAATTATTTTCTAAATAAACTCTTCTTCCTAGTTCAATCGCAGCCATTAATTCTATTGCTTTAATATTACCTACTCCATTTATCTTAGATAAAGTATTAACTTCCATATTTTTAAGTTCATTAATATTATTAACTGAACTAAGTATATTATGAGATATTTCTTTTAAACCATACTTTCTAGTACCAGACTTAAGTATTATTTCAATAAGTTCTTCATTAGATATATTCTCTCTACCATATTTAATAAATCTTTCTCTAGGTCTTTCCTCACTAGGTAAACCTTTTAAGTTCACTTAATCTCACACCTTCCTTCTATATAAAGTAAAGCGTAATGTGTTGTTACTTTACTAGTACCTTCTCCTTTCATAAAGATTCTGCTCTTAATAAAATCTAATAATAACAAACTAAAATATCTCTTACGAGTTTGAGCCTTAATATGACTACATTATATTATTTAATACTATTAAAGTCAATAAGAACTGATAAGTTAATATCAGTTCTTATTTTAATTATTATGTTCACTTTAATCCTAAGGTATTAAAGTGTTGTTATTAGCCTTTAGGTCTAATAACAATGTATCTACATACCTATCATATATAAGCCATATCTATATATTAAAATAATTTATATATAAGCAAGTTATTTCCTTTTCATCCAGTTCTTACCATCTACTACTCTAGCAACAACCATTGAATTAGATAAATCACCAACTACATTAAGCATAGTGGCAGGAGCATCTATTATCGTAGCAATAATCGTAAGTATCGGAAGAGCACCAGTACCATATCCCATCATAGTAAGAATCATCATCTCCGATATAGTACCACCTCCTATAGGGACAGCAGTAACAAGTAAAGTAGCTACTAAAGCAATAAGTAATATTTTAAAAGTACCATCAAAACCACTAATATTAGTACCAAACAAGCATACTAAAAACATAATCTTAAATACACTACCAATAATAGAACCATCTTTATGAAAACTAGTACCAAGAGGTATTACAGTCTCTGCTATATCATCAGGTACTCCTATCTTTTTAGCACATTCACTATTAACAGGAATAGAGGCTGCTGAAGAACAAGTAGCAATCGAAGTCAAACTTGCAGGTATAGCATTCTTCCAAAATCTCTTAACACCTTCTAATCTACCCGCTATAAAAGCATATATTGTATACATAATAAAGTAAAATAATAAACATACTATTGTATAAATAACAAAAGTCTTAATATATCCAACTGCTATTGCACTACCAAAAGTACCAACTAAAGAAGCCGTACAACACATAAATCCAATCGGAGCATAGTACATAATAATATTAACTACCTTCATAATAACTTCATTAAAAGATTCTAGTACTTCTCTAGCCTTATCACCCTTATTACCAGCCATATTAATAGCTACTCCAAATATAATAGAAAATACCAAAAGGGCAATCAAATTATCCATATTAAGTAAATCACCAAACTTACTAACAGTAAGTGTCTGCGCTGTTCTTTCTAATATATTAAGTTCTTCTACTTCACTATCCTCTACCAAAACACTCTTAATATCATTTACCTTATCAGTATCAACTAAATTAATCTTATAAGTAGAAACAAATCCCACTACTACAGCCACTAACGAAGTAACAATAAAAGTAATAATCGTTGTAATCATAATCTTACCAAGTCTCTTAGGACTCTTAATCTTAGATATAGATACTGTTATTGAAAGAAATATAAGTGGTACCACCACTACCAAAAGCATATTAATAAATATATCCCCCAAAGGACTAAGTACACTAGCCTTCTCCTTAAATATAAGTCCAATAATAGTACCAACAATAACAGCCATTATCAGTATAATACTAGACTTATAACTCTTCATAAATTTCTTCATAATATCACCTTCCTAATACCATTATATTATTAACAAAGAAATAATATAAGTATTATAAATCCACGCTAAATATAAATAATTTTACTAAAATCCACATCTTATGTTATAATGAATGTGAGGTAACTATGAAAAAATATATAAAATTAAATAATAACGATAACCATCTATCATTAGGTAACTTTACTAGAATAATAAAAGAAAACACTATCAATAAAACAAGTGCTCTTCAAACAGAAGTATTTAGTACTCTATTTAATACTGCTAATATAAATGACACTACGATAAATAACTATTGTATTGGTATAAGAAGTATAAATAATGATTATAAGCAGCAGTATATAATATATAAAAAGAATTATTCAAAAGATAACTATATACTATTAGATATCCTAATAAATATATTAACCATAATTACTGGTAATATCTATTCAAATCTAACTAAAAAAGAAAAGATAGATATAATAAATAATAATTCCTTATTAAAAACAGTAACTATAAAATTATATAATATTAGTAAAAATGATAAAGAAGTATCTAAAGAACTATCAAGTAATCTATTAAAACTAATAAATAATAACAATCTATGTATTGCTCTTACCGAAATATTATTCTTTATCATATTAGATAAAAAACAACCTATCTATGAAGATAATATCAAAAAAGAAATAATAGAAAATCTTCTAAGTAATACTCTGGTATCTCCCCATGAACTAGAAGAATATCTAAATCTAAAACTAAGTGAAGGTATAAACTATAATTATTCATTAAATACTTTAGCACAAAACAATAATCCCTATGCTCTATATGAACTAGGAAGAGAAGAATACAAAGGCTATATCAAAGGTTATCCAAGATATGATCTAAGTTATAAATACTTCACTAGAGCTTCTTTAAAAGATCATCCAAGTAGTTATTATATGCTAGCTAAAATGTTAATAAATAAAAATATTGGAAATGGTACCAACAAAGATTTAAAACTAGCCTATGAATATCTAAATAAATCGATATCCTTAGGTAATATAGCCTCAGTTAATCTATTAGGAAATATGTATAAAGAAGGCTTATATGTAAAAAAAGATATAAATAAAGCCATATCACTGTATGAAAAAGCTTCTTCACATAACTATGTTTATGCCTATAATAATCTAGGTAAAATATATGAAAATAACAAAGATTATCAAAAAGCCTTCATCTACTTTGAAAAAGCCTCTCTGCTTGGAGAATCATATGCCCTAAATACTCTTGGAGAATACTATCGTAAAGGAATATATGTAGATATAGATTTAAATAAAGCCTTCACTCTATATAATAAAGCCATTCAAGTACCAATAGATAATATCTATTACTATGCCTATTATAACCTAGCCAAATACTTCTATTTAACTGGAGATATTGTCTTAGTAAAAGATATAAATAAAGCCATTAACTACCTTATGATAGCAAGTAATAATAGCATTATCGAAGCTTCTATCTTATTATTATACATCTATGTAGATAAATACCTAAAAGAACTAGATACCAGTATCATACCCAAGATAAAAGAACTAACTCTAACTATTGAAAAACATCCTAAGTATAATGAAAAAATAAAAAAAGAAATAGATAGTAATCTATTAAATTTAAAACAAAATAAAAAAATAAATATAGATATCATATTCTAACTATATTTATTTTTCTTTTATATATTTATCACTAATATAAGTAAATAGTAGTAAATAAACAATACCAAGAAGATAACCTCCTAGTACATCAGAAGTATAATGAACTCCTAGATATATTCTAGTTAAACCAACTACTAGAATAAGTATTGATAATATACTAATTAATAAGTATTTTATCTTTTTATTATTAACATAATTATAAGTTAAATATATCAAATATCCATATACTACCATACTAACAGCACTATGTCCTGAAGGAAAACTCTTACCAACCTCAGTAATAATATTAATACCACTAGGTCTATTTCTACCAATAATATTTTTAATTATTACATTATTAAGTATTACAATACCAAGTAAATTTAAAATAATACAAATATTAATCTTCTTATTTCTAAATATAAATAAAGATATAATAGTAACAATACCAATAACAATAGTACCACCTATATTAGTAATAATCTTCACTATCTTATCCATATTATTACTTCTTAATTTAGAAATAATATTATATCCAATATCATCTATATATAATTTATTCTTAGTAATAACAAATATCATAATAGTAGTAAATAATATTAAACATACTCCAAGTATTATCCATCTAATTTTCTTACTCTTAATTATAATCACCCTCTTTTAACTTATCAACAAGTTTAGCATATACTTTCTTCATATGATCTTCACTTGAAGAACTAACCATTTTATCAATATCTATCCAGTTAACTCCGCTATTCTCATCTTCTTTAATTAATAACTTTTCATTTTCATCAGCCTCAAAAATATAAGTAGCATTTAAATGAATATGACTAGAAACAAATTTACCTCTCTTAATATGGCTTTTAACAGGTAATACATCTATAGCATAAAAGTCTTTAGATAAAGGTTTTAAGTTCTTAATACCAGTCTCTTCCATAACCTCTCTCATAGCCACTCCAAGTAAATCACTTTCACCATCAGCATGACCTCCAGGCCAAGCCCAAGAATTATAAATATTATGATATATCATAAGTACTTTACTTCTATTCTTATTAACAACAAAAGCCGAACTACAAAAATGACCAAATATATTCTTCCTAGTTAATACATCATCAAAAGTATCCATAAACTTCAAAATATATTCCTTATCACTTTCTTCTTGCACGTCATAAGGTATATAATTAACAATTCTTTCTCTTAACTCATTCATAAATCACCACTCCATTTCACTATTCCATTAATTTTAATTATTATCAATTCGTTTAATATTTTTACCACTAGAACTACTTACTATTTTTTTACCAGTTTCTTTTTCTATTTGTTCTCTAGCAGTTTTTGCAACATTACCACCTTTCATTATGGATTTTTTTACGCCATTATAACCAAAATCGTTTGAACTTTTGGATATTTCCGTAGAAGATACTTCTGCAAGCATATTAAGTACCAATTCCATATTAGTCATATTATCTCTTAAGTTTTCTTTTTTAAGATTTTTCAAACTTTTATATTCTTTTATAGAATAACCACTCCATATACTTGTTAAAGTATTAGTAAGTATTGCAAAGTCCTTACTACTTTCTATCCCCTTATTCTTTAATTCGTCAGTAAACTCTTTTCTAGCATCTATAGACTTTAATCTTTGATTTATCCATTCTTCAGAATAACCTTTCCTTTTATAAGTTTCAAGTGCACGATTAATAGTTATTTCCGGGTCATACTCTTCATCTATTCTTTCTTTGCCAAGTCTTGCAAGCCATAATTTAATAGGTTCTGCTTTTTTTGATGGAATAGATTCAATAAGTCTAAACATACCTTCAATGTCTACAACATCTGTCATACGCTTTTTTCCATCTTGAGACAATAATTTCAACTGGTTACAATTTGTAACCGTTTCATTTCCATCATTTCTTAATCTGTTTTTTAAAACTTTCCAATAGTTTCTTGCAGTTTGATATTCATTATCTGTTAAAATTGCGATTATATCAATCACACTAATATAAAACTTTTCTTCATTACTATTCCAAATAGTTCTTATTTTTATATTGTCGAATACTTTATCTACAAATTTTAATTCATTCATTATTCAAAACCTCCATTACAACTTTATTTATCATATTTTATTTTTTCTCTAACAAACACACACTCTCCACATGTTTCGTATTAGGAAACATATCAAATAAAGTAATATCTTTAAGTTCATACTTACTCTTTAATACATTAATATCTCTAGCCAAAGTAATAGGATTACAAGATACATAAACTATTCTCTTAACATTACTATCACAAAGTAACTCAGTAGTAGTCTTATCAAGACCACCTCTCGGAGGATCAACAACAACTACTTCTTCATTAATACTATTAATATCACTAGCCCTTTTACATTTAAAACTAATATTACCTATATCATTAATCTTCTTATTTAAATTAGCTCCTTCTACTGCATCACTATTAATCTCAATACCACTTACTCTATTAAAATTATCTGCTAAATATATACCTATAGTACCAGCGCCACAATATAAATCAAGTAAGCTTTCACCCTTACCCGCTGATTCCTTAACCTTATCATATAACTTACTAATCATATCAGTATTAACTTGAAAGAAAGATTTAGGATATACTGCATACTCATATTTGTCTACATTAATAGTAATATAATCATTACCATATATAACCTCATCATTAAGTACTATACTTTTAACCATATCACTAAGACTATCTATAATCATATCTTTATCAGTATCACCATTTAATATAACCATAATCTCATTAGTACCCTTAATAACAACATCATTTATTCCATTTAAATCAAGTTTATTAAGACTATCAATAACTTTATTAATATTATCATTAACTAAATAACACTTATCAATATTAACAAGATTATTACTCTCATCCTCAGTTAATGAAACCTTACCATTAAATACCTTCAACCCAATCTTGTTGCGGTACCCATATTCCTTATGATTAGAAATAATCTCTAGATTAACATCATAACCAGCATATCTCTTCATAATATCTATTACAGATTCTCTCTTATATACCAAAGCCTTATCATATTTAATATAACCAGTACTACATCCACCACAAGTATCAAAATAAGGACATATACTCTTTCTTCTATCACTACTTTCAGTAATAATATTCATAGCCTTACCAATAGAATAATTTTTCTTATCCATAGTAATTCTAACATCAACAACCTCTTCAGGTAACACTGAAGGAACAAATAATACTTTATCATTAATTCTACTTATACCTCTAAAATCATGAGATAACTTATCAATTTTCACTATCATAAACATCACATATATATCATAACATAAAAAGAAAAAGAAGTCTATGACTTCATAAGTTCATTAATAATATCTTCCATAGTAACAATACCAAGAAAATTATTTTCTCTATCAGTAACAAGAGCCATATGTGCTCTAGCACCATGTAATACTTCAAGACAAGCTGCCAAATTAGTATTCTTACTTACAGTAACAGGTTCCTTAACATTTCTCTTAATACTAATAGTCCCATTATTAAGTATCTCATCAAGTAAATCAACCTCATATAATATACCAACAATCCTATTATCTTTAGTAATTATAGGTATTCTATCATGATGGTCTCTAAAAATACATTTCCTTACCTTTAAAGAAGAATCAGTATCATATAAATAAGAAACATTCTCTTTACTAATCATAATATTCTGTACTTTTAATTTCTTTAGTATAACAGCCTTTTGAATAAAAGCACTTTCCTTTTCTTCAATAACACCCTCATCTTTAATAGTTTTAACTATCTCAACAAGTTCGTCTTTAGTAGCGGTCACTCTATGATTATTTTTTACTTTCCTTTCAAATTTAGAAATTATCTTGTTTATTGGAGTAAGAATAGTTACCATCACCTTTAACACCGGAGCTAGTCTCATTGCCACCACTTCTGAATATTCTCTTCCCAATATTTTAGGAGTTATCTCCGTAAATATCAAAACAATTAAAGTAAGTATAATCGTAACTAGTGTTACAGAGCCATCACCATATAAATTAGAGAAATAATAAGTAGTAAGAGAACTTACCATAACACTACATACACAGTTAACAACAAGTATCGAAGTAATAGCCTCTGAATATTTAGAATATAACTTATATACCATCTTAGCCTTCTTATTCTTATTTTCCATAAGTTTCTTAATTCTAATAATATTAAGAGAAGAATAAGAAGATTCAAGTAGTGAAGTAATAACAAGTGCACATAATAAAAATATAATAACTAAAATCATAATACTAACCTACTTTCCTTACAATAGAAGTTCTCTCCTTCATATATACCAATCTTATTATCTTTAATATTCTTAGTAATAACATCATAACTCATTTTAACAAAGCATCCCTTATTATAATTATAACTATAAAAACTATTATTATAACTAATAACAATAAAATGTTCCTTATTCTCGTCACTATCAAGTAAATATAAATTATTAATTCTTATATCATAATTAGGAGTATACTTATCAAAAATATCTTTACATATCTTTGCTAATTCTATAACACCAACATTACTAATATTAGTACTTCTTTCAAGTACTCCAAGTATATCACTAAGCATATTATCCTTAGTATAATCAAGACCTCTAAGTTCATTATCAATAATCTCATTAGTATAACTATTCTTTATATAAAATATCTTTCTATCAATATCTTTGTTATCATTATACTTATCAAAATACTTAGTACTAAAACCACCTTGTATATTATATAAATCATTATATAAATCTACGATTAAAAAACTATCATCAACATATATCTTATTACCTATATTACCATTAATATCACTATTAATAAGTTCTGACTTAATACCTATTCTAGAACATAAATACATAAGTAATTTAGATATACAAGCACTAGTAGTCTTACCGCTAGTAATAGAACCCCAAATATTATTAATAACACTAACACTACTAAAAGATATCTTTTCATTCTTATTATCCATAGTATTAATATCCGCACTAAGTATTTTACCTAATGCTATATATAAATATCTAACCTTCTCTATATTAGATAAATTATTAGGTATATTATTAATAATACCATTAATAATATTCTCACTATTCTTAAACATACTATAAGTAGCATATATAAATCCATTCTTATTATTAATAGTATCAGTATAAGAATATCCTCTTCCATATTCTAAAAAATAATTAATAACATCACTATTAAAAGAATCTATAGATAGATTAATATATTTAGTATTATTATTAATATTACTAATATCATTCATAGTATTAACACTTACAATAACATTTGTATTATTCATACTATCACCATAATAATTGTACTACATAAAAAGAAAAAAAGAAAGTAAATAAACTATATGTTTACTTATTTTCTTTATATTTTATTCACTATAAGCCTTATTCTAAGTCTTATTAGTGTTATTCTTAGCCTAATTCTTAGTCTAAGAATAATGTATCTACATACCTATTATATATAAGTCATATCTATATACTTAGA